>MDTG01155082.1_pt1 | contig 25406 bp, 24 predicted proteins | sample 811421 | NCBI WGS metagenome assembly MDTG01 (sample SAMN05326645, study PRJNA326480) | marine metagenome | isolation source: seawater | place: Pacific Ocean: South East | collected 2011 | reverse complement strand
TTCAACCTGAAGGACAGTTCATGAAAGATAGGTTCTTAAGAGCTTTAAGATGCGAAGAAACTGATCAAACACCCGTCTGGATAATGCGCCAAGCCGGTCGCTATCTTCCTGAATATCGAAATGCGAGAGCAAAAGCTGGGAGTTTCTTAAACCTCTGCAAGACTCCGGAGCTCGCCACAGAGGTGACACTAATGCCCATAAAGCGATTTCCACTCGACGCTGCTATCTTGTTTTCAGACATTTTAACAATACCGGATGCGATGGGCATGGGTTTAAATTTTATAGAAGGGGTAGGCCCTACTTTCTCAAAGAAGCTCCAAAATCTATCGGACTTCAAACGACTACCTATGCCTAATCCAGAAGAGGAGCTACGGTATGTGATGGACACGATAAGATTACTTAAAAGAGAACTGGACGGGAACAAGCCTCTTGTTGGATTCAGCGGAAGTCCTTGGACCTTAGCCTGCTATATGCTGGAAGGTGGAGGCAGTAAGGATTTCAACCACGTTCGTAAACAGCTCTTCAGCAACCCTTCTGAAATGAAGTACCTCCTAGAAAAGCTGACCAAAGCAGTTACCCACTATTTAGAAGCGCAAATAGACGCTGGTGTTGACGCGATAATGATTTTTGATAGTTGGGCTGGCATCCTATCAGACTCATGCTTTAAACAATTTTCATTGAAATACCTCAGGGATATTTGTGGGACCCTTAAAGAAAAAAATGTCCCTAAGATTATTTTCGCAAAAGGTGGCGGTCTCTGGTTGGACTCCTTAGCGCAATTAGAAATAAATGGATTAGGCTTAGATTGGTCAATTGACCTAGCGAGGGCTAGGGCGATAGTAGGAGACAAGATAGCGCTACAAGGAAACCTTGATCCTGCAGTACTGCTAACTGATCCTCAAACAGTTAGGCTAGAAACGAGAAAGGTTTTAAATAGTATCGGGAATAGAAAAGGATATATTTTCAATCTAGGTCACGGGATTACACCAGAGGTAAATCCCAGGCATGTAGAAATTTTAGTAGACACAGTTCATTCTTATAGCTGACGCAATAGCATGAATGAAAGATACTATTTTGGTAAAACATTTCTTAAAGGATTTGCGATAGGAACTTCGGACATAGTGCCTGGTGTCTCAGGCGGAACAATTGCGGTCGTCTTAGGTATATACCGTAACTTAGTCAACGCACTCAAGTCCTTCAATTGGGCTTGGCTCAAAGCCGTTTTGTCTTTCAAGTGGAAAACCGCTCTCCAGATACCACATTTCAAATTTTTAATTCCGCTATCTCTTGGTGCAATTGCCGCTGTGCTATTTTTTACCCAAGTAGTTATATTGTCAGATTTGTTAAAAAGCTATCCTGCTATCATTTACTCAATATTTTTTGGATTGGTGTCTGGTTCAACAATTGTAATCCTGCGAGAAATCCAAGTATGGTACTGGAAAGATATTATTGCGCCAATCGTATTAGGTATAATGATTGGCATTTTTATTTTGACGGCGGTTCCAAACTCAACTCCAGAAGATAGCTGGTTTCTCTTCCTTTCTGGTTTAATTGCTGGCAGTGCAATGATAACACCCGGCATATCAGGAGCGTTCATCCTTATTATTTTAGGAAAGTACGCATTTATTCTAGATGCCTTAAATGATTTTCAATGGCAAGCGCTTCTGCCATTCGCTCTAGGTGTTGCTACTGCGCTTATATTTTTCGTGAGACTAATATCTTTGCTCTTGGATAAATACGAAAATAAGGCCCTAGCTTTAATCAGTGGTTTCCTAGGGACTTCCCTTTGGAAAATGTGGCCTTTCCAATCTAGAACATATGAGTACATTAATGACCAGCTAATAATGGTCATAAAACCAATCAAACCAGATTATGACCTCAAATTTTTTCTCTGTATTTTACTCATGACAACAAGTGCCACTTTAGTGATTAGAATCAGCACCAAGTCGAAAATGCTTATACAAAAGCGCAAAAATAATAAAAAATGAGAAATACAATGCTGGATAATCCCCATACTCAAGATAAGGTGTCAAGCCAGATCTACCAAATACTGTCCCCGAGACAACAGCGGAGTTAAACTGCGGACCCACGGCGATAAGACCGCCCCTATGATCTATCAAAGCAGTAAGTCCATCATTAGTCGCTCGTAAAATTGGCCTACCTGCTTCTAAGGCTCGAACTCTAGCGATCTGCAAATGCTGGAAAGGCGCTATACTATTACCGAACCAAGCATCGTTACTTACATTCACCAAAAAATGAGATTGTGGTAGCGAAGAAAACGCAATATCTGTAAAAGCCACTTCATAGCAAATTAGAACGCCCACTTGTCTACCTTTAATGGATAAGGAGTTTTTCGACAAGTTACCAGAAGACAAGTCCGACATTGGAATAAGAAAATATTTGTGAAAAAATCTAAAATATTTTTTCCCTGGAAAATATTCCCCATAAGGCACTAATTTCCTTTTAGAGTAACTATCTGAGGAAACTCCCAATTGCAAAATGCTGTTATAATATTCTCCTTTAACAAAATCCCTTGTAGGAGCGCCTATCAAAAGAACTGTGCTGGTTTCTGAGCCTTTCTTACTCAACGTTTCGATAATATCGGACACGTTTTCAGGAAAAATTGGTAACGCCGTCTCGGGCCAGACTATTAAATCCTTATCCCAATAATCTTGAGTTAAATTCAAGTAACGTCGAATAGAATCCTCAAGTTGATTAGCTTCCCATTTTATTTCTTGGGGTATAGCCCCCTGAACAAGAGCTACTTGAAGACTTTTTTTATGGGTTTCAGTCCAATCCATATCTCGTAATAAGAATCCCAAAAAAAACGCTACCAAACTAATAAAAACCGACGCCCACCACCGGAACTTAAACTTTTTTAGGGACCAGAAAAAAGTAGCTGCGATCAAAACGACCAATCCTGAGCATCCTATGCTTCCTACCAAGGGAATAAAGCCTTTCAAGGGTCCGTCTATTTGAGTATACCCCACTAATAGCCAAGGAAAACCAGTAAGAAAGTTTGACCGGACATACTCTACTAAGAACCACAGACAAGGAATAGCAATAATATAGAGTGGCGAACTAATCCTTACTAAACTTATACATTGCCCTAGAATCGCATAGTACAGAGCCATCAAAGTCACGAACAAAAACGTTAAGGAAAACGAAAGGGCCCAGTATGGAATACCAAATTGGTGGATGCTGATCTGGATCCACCCAACCCCAAGCCCAAAGACTGCCACGCCAAAAATCCAACCAACAGAAAACGCAGTTTTCAAATCAGCACCGTCAAGGGACTTCAAAAAAAGTAACAATGATATAAAAATGATCAAATCAAAGTTGAAAGGCAAAAAAGAAAGCGGGAAAAGTATGCCACCCATCATCGCCAAAAAATAGCGCCAATAGTAGAAAATAAAATTTGACTTCAAGGCCTCATTAAATACCACTTCTCTTATCAGCTCACTCTTTAACGTCTACGGTTACACGCAATAGTCTTACTCGGCGTCGATCGGCCCTTAAAACTTTAAAGAGAAAGCCGTTTAGAGAACTTTCTTCACCTTTCTTTGGCACATGCCCCATATTCTGCGCTATCAATCCTCCGATGGTCTCACAATCGTCCGAGTGAAAAGAAACATTAAAGTATTCGGACAGTTCATCAAGGGGAGTTGTAGCTTTGACAGTATATCTTTCTTTGCCATGTCGCCTTATATTATGTTCATTATCGTAATCGTGTTCATCGTCAATTTCACCAACGATTTGTTCAATAACATCTTCTATAGAAACTAATCCTGAGACCGTGCCGTATTCATCCACAACGACCGCTAGATGTTGTCGATTAGCTTTAAACTCCCTTAATAGAATATTCAATCGCTTGCTTTCTGGTACGAATACTGGAGGTCGTAATAGATCCTTTAAATTTCCCTTATCTTCCGAAATGGTATTGTTTAAGAGGTCCTTGGCTAGCAAGATTCCTATTACAGCTTCCCTTCTGTCGTCAAATACAGGAAACCTAGAGTGACCAGAGTCCACAGCTTTACTCAGGAAGTCTTGCGGACTCCCACCCTCCTCAACAAAGACAGCTTCAGACCTAGGAACCATGATATCTCTCACCTGCATTTCGGAAACCAACAGCGCTCCTTCCATCATTCGCACAGTATCAGCGTCAACCACGTTCAGTGACTCAGCTTCGTGCAAATAGCTAATCAAATTGTCCCTTGGCTCTCTTTTTTCAAACAAAGTCTTGGCAACTCTAGAAAACGTCAAAAACTTTTTCATCATTTTTTCTAGCATTTTACTAATTCTTCGATCGTTTAAGTTCTCGTAGCGGCATTAGAGACATTATTTGCCAAGGCAGAACCCTCAGCATGATAGGGGTTTTCAATGCCAAGGCTACTTAAAATCTGTATCTCTAACAGTTCCATTTCGGATCCATCAAAATCATTATCATGAGTAAAACCAACTAAATGCAAAACCCCGTGGACTGTCAAATGAACCAATCGATCCGCAGGATTTCCCTGCTCCACCATGGCTTCCGAAATCACCAACGGGGCACAGATAAGAATGTCACCCAGGTGGTCAGGTATAGAAAACTCACTGTCATCGGTAGGGAATGACAAAACATTAGTAGGCTTGAAAATACCACGAAATTCGCCATTCAATTCTTGGGCTTCCTCGACATCTACAATTCGGATTGTAAGGGTTTCATAACCGGTGAAGAATTTATTGGGAACAGCAGTTACCGCTTGCTCAACAAGGCTAGCATAGCAAAGACTATCATCGTTAGTTATTACTTGTGTTATTAAATTAATCAGTTCAGAAGCCTCATCTGGTTTGAAAAAATACAAACTTAAATCATATCCCTTTTTTCTCATAAGTCTCGTAGGCGTCCAAAATCCGACCTACTATTCTATGTCTGACAACATCTTTGGAACTGAAATAATTAAACCCCACCCCCTTAATATTTAACAAGATATCAGATACACTTCTAAGGCCAGACTCCCGGCCGTTTGGCAGATCTATTTGGGTAATATCTCCAGTTACTACTGCCTTAGAGCCAAATCCGATTCGGGTCAAAAACATTTTCATTTGCTCCACGGTAGTATTCTGAGCCTCGTCTAGGATAATAAAAGACTGATTAAGGGACCGCCCCCTCATAAATGCCAAAGGGGCAATTTCAATAAGTCCTTTATCTATCAATTTGTTGACACGGTCAAACCCAATCATTTCATATAAAGCATCGTAAAGTGGCCGAAGATAAGGGTCTATCTTTTGGGCCATATCGCCTGGCAAAAATCCTAGTCTTTCTCCAGCTTCCACGGCGGGCCTAACAAGACAAACACGTCTTACGCTATCGGATTCTAATGCTGCCACTGCACTCGCTACCGCTAAATAGGTTTTTCCGGTTCCAGCCGGACCGATCCCGAAACATATGTCATGAGACCTGATAGATTTTATATAAGCTCGCTGAGACAGGCCTCGAGCGACCACTTTCACTCTACGAGTATATATAGCTTCAACTTCTTGGTCGGCATTCCGGTCAACAACCTCAGATCCTTTAAGCTCTAGATGAATATCCTCCATAGACACACTGGAAGACTTTGTGATGAGATATAATCTTCTTAAAACTTTTTCGGTAGCATCTAATACCTTAGCGTCTAGTCCGCTGAGCCTGAATTGATTCCCCCTATTCCCTATACTCACCCCAGTATTTTTCTCAATATAACGCAAATTTTCGTCAAATTGGCCACAAAGGTTGGCCAATCTAGAATTGTCAATTGGCTCTAACTCAATTTGAATCTCTTTACTTTCCAAAATTAATGTCTATCTACGCTGAGGGCAGATAAGAGCCTCTCAATGAATTCGGAAAAACTTCTTCTATTTTCACATCCACCATTGAACCAATAAGTATTGTTTCCCCAATAAAGTTTACGACTCGATTATTTTCTGTACGTCCAGCCAATAGATCGCTAGATTTTTTTGATTCTCCAGTTACTAGAATCTTCTCAACATTCCCTACCATCGCTCTAGAATAATGATTAGCGAAATCGGTTATTTTGGACTGAAGTACAGACAATCTTTCTTGCTTAACTTTATCTTCCACCTGATCATTTAGGTCGGCAGCAGGAGTGCCGGGTCGAGAGCTATAAGAAAAACTGAAGGACTGATCAAACTTCACCTCTTCGATCAAAGACATAGTTTCTACAAAATCTTCGTCAGTTTCTCCTGGAAAGCCTACTATAAAATCACTCGAAATGCTCACTTCGGGACAGATGCTTCTTAACCTTCGTATAATCGACTTATATTCGATTGAAGTATAGCCCCGCTTCATTCTTCGCAAAATTCTGTCGGATCCACTTTGCACAGGTAAGTGAACCTGTTTTACCAGCTTCGGAAGTTCCTTATGAACATTTATTAGTCTCTGACTAAACTCTATCGGATGGGACGTGGTATACCGGATTCTCTCAATTCCAGGAATTGCAGAGACATAATGTAACAAGGCAGTAAAATCTACAATTTTCCCCTCATCATTACTCGATTGGTAAGCATTCACATTTTGCCCTAACAAAATCACTTCTTTTGCTCCCCCTCGGACGACTAAGTAGATCTCTTTCAACACATCCTCGAAAGGCCTACTAAATTCCTCTCCACGAGTGTAGGGTACTACACAAAAGCTGCAATACTTGCTGCAGCCCTCCATTATAGAAACATAAACCGAAGCCTTTTGAGTTCTTTCAATTGGCAAGCTATCAAACTTTTCTATCTCTGGAAAACTTATATCTATTTCTGATTTCGAATTTTCCCTAGCTTTTTTAATCAAACTCGGGAGCCTATGCAGAGTTTGAGGGCCAAAAACCACATCAACATAAGGTGCTCTGGCTAATATTTCACCCCCCTCCTGGCTAGCAACGCAACCGCCAACACCTATTACAGCGTCAGGGCAAGTCTCTTTAAACTTACGCCATCTGCCTAACTCTGAATACAGCTTCTGCTGCGCCTTGTCACGGACGGAGCATGTATTTACTATTAAGACCGTAGCGTCTTTCGGATCATCTACTAACTCAAGCCCCATAGATTTCCGCAACAGACTGGATATCTTGTCCGAATCATACACGTTCATTTGGCATCCGATGGTCTTTATAAATAATCCCATGAACTAAATTTCTCTCTCCAAAAAACACTAAAGGCTAATTTATCAAAATCCAAGCGTTAATCTAGCGTTACCTTCAAATTATCTATCAGGCGTGCTGATCCAAGCCATACGGCGGTTAAAATCACAATATTCCGGTCACTCGAATTAACTGTAAGTAGATCCTGCTGTCTCCTTATAGAGAAATATTCTACTTTCATTCCCATCTCAGTTAGAGATTGCGCTCCTTCTTGCTCTATCTCTTCCACACTAAAAGTTCCTTTTCTGAGTCTTTCAACTGCAAATTTAAGAGCGCTATAAATCGCAGGACTCTTTCTTCGTTCCTCTGGGCTTAGATACCTATTTCTGGAACTCATCGCGAGTCCATCTGTTTCCCTGCACGTTGGCATCGACACTATTTGGACTGGCAGCAACATATCAATAACCATTCGCCTAATCACCAAGACTTGTTGAAAATCTTTTTCTCCAAATAAAGCATAGTCAGGCATTGAATTAATTAACAGTTTGGCGACTACTGTCGCAACCCCTGAGAAGTGTCCTTTACGATACTCACCACATAATATATCCGATATTTCAGGCACAGTAATTCTCGTATCAACCTCCGTACCGCCGGGATAGAGTTCCTCAAGATCTGGCATGAAAGCAGCATCCACTCCTGCCATCTTCAGCTTCTGGAGGTCCTCCTTGATAGTGCTGGGGTAGCTATCATAATCTTCCCCGACACCAAATTGTATTGGATTTACAAAAATACTGACTATGGTTCTGTCGGCCAAATCCTTTGCTCTACCTAATAAAGAAAGATGACCTGAATGAAGATTTCCCATAGTGGGTACAATAGCTACCGTTAACCCGGATAGCCGCCATGCTTTGGATTGAGCCCTTAGAGACTCAGCATCAAATATAGATTCCATAATTCCTATTGATCAACCAAACTAAACTAATTCTTTAATTTCTCTTTTCCAAACAAATTTTGTATTCACTAGGCTCGAGACATCCTTTCCACTCAACAATTTTTCAACTGTCCCTAATCCAGGAACCACCATTTTTGGAGCGATTTCGAACAAAGGATAGAGCACAAAAGATCGGTTCTCGATTTGTGGATGAGGCACAGTCAAAACTTCACTATTAATAATAGCCTTTCCATAAATTAATAAATCCAAGTCAATAATCCTAGCACTCCATTTCTGTCGTTCTATAGGCCGCCCCAAGGCAGACTCAATTTCTACCATTGCTGAAAATAGCTCTTCTGCTCCCAACCGAGTCTCCAACCGAGCCACTGCATTCACAAAGGACGGTTGCGAAGGATTTCCGAGAGGAGGATTTTTATAGAAACCTGATACATTTGTCAATTCTGCTTCCTTGATATGACTTAAGGCAGAAATTGCTTTTGACAATTGTGTAATTGGTTCATCCAAATTACTCCCCAGACCTATAAAAACTTCTATATTACTCATACTATCACTGTCTGAAGCGATCTAATTGATAGGAGTGGCTACTTGAAAATGGGAGTTTGCCAGATTTTTTAGATTTCTTAAAAAAACCCGACCACCATCTAATGGGATCATCTGGTATCTCCCCCGCCTCCACCCTTAAACAGAAAAAATTATACGCTGCTCTCAGCCTAGGGTGTCTAATTATCCTATCTGCTTTTCTCTTTGATGGTTTGGCAAAGACCTTCTGCAAAGCCCAAATCTCTCTCACCGATCTTGTGACCCGTCGAGGGATTGCGACCTTCTTTAACTGAGTTAACAAAATCAACTCTTCCGCGCTGACAAAATCTTCTGCTCGTACATTTCCAAATTTAGATAGCTTTTCTATTTGCATTTTAAGCGGAAACCACAAAAAAACTGCAATTAAAAACCCTAATGTAACAGAGCCTCCTTCCATTACTCTTGTATCGGTACTAGACAAAGCGCTTTCTAAAAAATCCTCCCTGACCGAATTGGATTGTGGGTTTTGGCCACATCCTTCAAATGGAAGCAAATGGGAAAGCAAGCCAAGCTCTCTTAAGCGGCGAAAATTCCGGCTAGCGAAGCCCCTCAAGAATAACTTATCCATCTCCACAAATAATCTCGCAGGAGGAATATGCCTAAGCTGAGCTCCATATTTTCTCAATTGAACATCCGTAAATCCCGCGATCTTAAAATTCAAGGACTCAGAAAATCTTACTGCTCGCAACACTCGAACAGGGTCTTCGCCAAAACGGGCTTCGGGATCCCCAATAAGACGCAATACACCGTCATTCAGATCTTGCATTCCTCCCACAAAATCGAAAATTTTAAACGTTTCGAAGTCTAAATAAAGAGCATTAAGAGTATAATCACGGCGGATCACATCATCTTCAATCCTACCAAAATCATTGTCTCGGAAAATAATCCCTGTCTTATCCGCACCAAGAGAGGAATCTGGACTTTTACGAAAGGTCGCCACTTCAATTAGCTCAGAATTCTCTCTGACATGTACCAGCTTAAAGCGTCGCCCGATCAATCGACTTCTTCGAAAAATATTGGAAATCTGGATAGGAGTCGCATTGGTTGCAACATCAAAGTCTGTCGGATTTCTCTCCAATAGTAAGTCTCTTACACCTCCGCCTACCAAAAAAGCCTGAAATCCAGCCGATATCAACCCAGCCATAACGTTGTTAGCTCCCCTCGAAATCTTACAGTTTGTTATACGGTGCTCGTTGGGAGCATAAATTCGAGGGGGATTTCGTGGCTCGAATATCGAAGAGGAAATGTCCATATATATTAATTTCTTTAGCTTACCTGTATCGAAAATGGATCTGACATTGTCTTTCAAGACAACTCGTGGTTTCTTGGCGGGATATACGGCACCTTTTCATTCTAACACCTTGCCAAACAGAGTTAAAATTTCTCTAATACTCATGAATGAAATAGTCAATTTGGCCAAAAATATTTTTTCCTACAACTTAAACCAAAAAGGGAATAAAATCATAATATGATTTCTTTTCCTCGCCGCATCGCGGCCGTCCTCTACGACGCTATCGCAATCTTAACCATCTTGTACTTCGCCAGTTTCGCGCCGGTATTGGTTACTGACAGCTTTATAAAACCGGAAACCCTAGGGTTCCAATTTTTTTTATTCATTCTAACAGCTACCTATTTCATTTTCTGCTGGCATAGAAGCCAAACTTTGGGAATGGCTGCATGGCACCTACATTTGCAAAACGACGTCGGACAACAACCTACCGCAAAACAATTGGTTTGTCGTTTCCTTTTAGCGGTTGTATCAATACTTTTTTTTGGATTTGGTTATTTATGGGCTCTTATTGATCCTTACAGAAAAACATTTCACGACAGGGTTTCAGGCACTTATTTAGTTTATCGGAAATAAACTAGGCAGTTCTTTTGTGGAACGCCGCAGCTAACATCAAAACAATAATCGGCGGTAATATGACACCCATAAAAGGAACAATGGAATACACTACTGCAGCCTGAGAAAACAACTGGCAACTCACATGATAAAAAAGACCCAATCCCGCCCCAAAAAGAACCCGACGACTAGCCGAAGAACTTCTTTTATTTCCAAAAGACAAACCGAACGAAAGCCCCATTAGGGCGAAAATACCCAAAGGACAGACCATCTTATCCCAAAAAACTCTCTCCAAACGATCAGATTTCTGATTATTATCCCTGGCAAATTTCCAGTATCGATAGAGACTTAAAATGGTGTAATTGGACGACTTAGTAGCAACCATTTCTACCACCTTAGGATCAAGCTTTGAAGGCCAAAGCAATCGTTCCCTTTTCTCTGCAATTACCTTAGAACCATCAAAAATTGTAAGACTAGCATCACTTAGGAACCAGAAGCCTGAATCAAAATTGGCTGATGAAGCTGAAATAACTAATTTGAGGTGATTACTGTCATCAAATTCGTAGATTGTTATGTCAGAAAAATTTTGTCCAGAAAAAATATCACCTATCCTAATAAAACTATTGTTATCTCTTGCCCAGTAGCCACTACCAGTAATTGTTAGATCAGAATCATTCTTCAGAGCTAGTTTAAGGTGACTAGCCCTTTCCTCCGAAAAGGGAACAATTAATTCGCCTAATGCTAGAGCAAAAACAATCAACACAGCAGAGCTTCGAAAAATCGTTTTGGCAAAATCCCCTTTCGAGCCTCCTGCGACTCTAATTGCGGTTAATTCATTAGAATCTGCTAAATCACCTAACGCTATCATCGATCCTATCAAAGTCGCGAAAGGAATCAGGTCATATGTAAGCTTCGGCATTTCCAGAAAAACCACATAAACAGCGCTTATCCAATCAAAGTTACCTGTCCCAATATCATCTATCTCTCCCATAAAGCCAAAAAAACTGAAGATAGCCAAAAGTACAACCAATACTGAAGCTATTGCGCTGATGATATTGTTACCAATATATTTCCCAAGTATTCGCATTATTCCTCACAAATAGTTAGCCTTGATAAAGTCGATAAACTTCCAGATACCATCGAAGTTCATCTGCTAGCACGAATTATGTTTATAATATTAACTTCTAGAAAAGGACTCTACGAGGATTCTCAATGATTTTTTTTGTAAAAGACACGCCTTTAAACACTATTAGGACCGATCTGTTAGTATTAACAGTCGACTCTAAAAGAACTTTCAACGCAAAAATGAAGGTTTTCAACAACCAGACAAATGGCCTCCTTAAAAAAAATATTGCTCGCGATAACTTTAAAGGTGCACTTGGTGAGACAATGTTTTTCTCACATCTACCAGGTGTGCAGGCAGAAAGAGTCTTACTAGTTGGAATAGGAGATCAAAAAAAATTAAATCCAAGAGCATTTCTGAAGTTAGTATCAACGGCAGTAAAACATGCGTCTAATCACAGAATCGAAAACCTAGCCTTAGACATAGTAGATTTTGCGATGGTGGAAAGTGGAGAGTTGTTCGAAAAAATAGGTGCGATTGTTTCTACTTTTTTTGAATCTAACTATAATTTCAATGAGCAAAAAAACCATGAGAGAAAAACTCCCCACGCGTTCAAAAAAATAACTCTTTTAACCGAGTCTAAGTCAAGTTTTTCTGAGATAAAAAACTTAATAAAAAGGTTTTCTGGGATAAATCAAGGAGTAAATCTAGCAAAAAATCTAGCAAATCGATCGGCCAATGTATGCACGCCTAGCCATCTAGCTAGTGAAGCAAGAAAGATAGGTAAAAAAAGCGACAAACTAACAATAAAAGTTATAGAAGAAAAAGAGATGCATCAATTAGGTATGGGCTCTTTTCTGGCTGTTGCCAGAGGATCTATAGAACCCGCAAAATTCATAATTGCAACCTATAAGGGAGCCAATAAAAATAAGAAACCAGTTGTGTTAATTGGAAAGGGGGTCACTTTCGACTCAGGTGGAATATCGCTAAAGCCTGGCGCTGGGATGGATGAAATGAAGTACGACATGGGGGGAGCCGCTTCCGTCCTAGGGTGCGTGGAAGCCTTATCAGCGCTGGAGCCTAAAATAAACGTGGTTGCATTGATCCCAGCGACAGAAAATATGCCAGACGGCAAAGCCATCAAACCAGGCGACATAGTGAAAAGCATGTCAGGGAAAACCATTGAAATTCTTAATACAGACGCTGAAGGAAGACTAATACTGTGTGATGCACTCACTTATTGCTCCCGATTCAATCCGGATTGCGTCATAGATGTAGCGACACTTACTGGCGCTTGTGTGGTAGCTCTAGGTAAACACGCCACCGGCTTGTTAAGCAATCATGATGAATTTGCGGATGAAATTCTTAAGGCAGGAGAAAAAGCTCATGACAGAGCATGGCAATTGCCGCTCTGGGATGAGTATCGTGCTCAACTTAATAGTCCCTTTGCGGATATAGCGAATGTTGGAGGACGATACGCGGGCACAATTACCGCCGCGATTTTTTTATCTGCCTTTGCCGAGAATTATAAATGGGCACACTTAGATATCGCGGGCACAGCATGGAACAGTGGAGCATCAAAGGGTGCCACTGGTAGGCCCGTGCCCCTTCTTATGGAATTTCTCCTTCGGAGAGCCACAGGCACAAAATGACAAGGGTCGAATTTTTTATTTGGCCATTGTGCAAAAAACGCTATCACGACTTAGCCATCTGTAATCTAATAAGCTCCATCTATCGGTCTGAAGGAAGTCTTACTGTGTTAATAGAAGATACCAAAGAACGGGAACGTTTTGACCATCTGTTGTGGACTTTTGAGCAAACCAGCTTCATACCTCACGGCGTTGACAATACTTATCCAGTAGAACTGACCTCGGATGCTTTTAAAGCAAAAAAAAATATTTTAATGAACCTCGGACCATCCTGTCCTATGGAACCAGAGAAATTTGAAATTATCGTCGAAACCGCCGGGCATGACGAATCCACTAGGTCAGAGGCTCGCTTAAAGTTTAAAAAATACAAAGGGCATGGAATTGAGATAAGCTCCCACAAAATTGAAGATATTACCGAAACAAAAAATATTAGCCTTAGATAATGAAAATAAAAAGACCAAAAAATCGCCAAATCAGAGAAGTATCGGACAAAATAATCCTAAAATGAAACACGAAGAAAAAAATCACTCCTACGATCCAAAAGCAGTGGAAGCAAAGCTCTATGATAAGTGGGAGCGTGCTGGGATCTTTAGTGCAGGAAAACAAGGGGAACCTTATTGTATTGCACTGCCACCTCCCAACGTTACTGGGAGTTTGCACATGGGTCACGCTTTTCAAGACACATTAATGGATATCTTGATTAGGTACCATCGCATGTCCGGAAAGAGAACTCTATGGCAAGGAGGCACCGATCATGCTGGAATCGCAACTCAAATGGTGGTCGAAAGACAACTCGAAGCTCAAGGAAAGAGCAGACAAAGTTTAGGCCGCAAAAAATTTATAGACGCTATTTGGGATTGGAAAAGTAAATCTGGAGGTACAATATCAAAGCAGCTAAGGAGAATGGGAGCTTCGATTGATTGGAGTCGGGAACGATTTACCCTTGATGAAGATCTTTCTCTTGCCGTGCGCAAAGTATTTGTAGATCTTCATAAAGAAGGGCTTATCTATAAGGGTAAGCGACTAGTAAATTGGGATCCCGTATTGAGAACCGCGGTGTCGGACCTTGAAGTCATATCAGAATTAGAGAACGGACACCTTTGGCACTTCCATTATCCAGTGCGTAACAGCAAAGAGCATTTAACAATAGCTACCACGAGACCAGAGACAATGTTTGGTGATTCTGCTGTGGCTGTAAACCCCACTGATGATAGATATTCTAAATTTATTGGGGAATTTATCGATCTGCCCTTGAGTAACCGAAAAATACCGATTATTGGCGACGATTACGTCGATAAGGAATTTGGCTCTGGATGCCTAAAAGTCACTCCGGCACATGATTTCAACGATTACGAAATCGGAATGAGACATGATCTAGAAGTAATCAATATTCTAGCAGAAGACGGAACACTTAATTCGACAGTTCCCCCAGACTATGTAGGTCTTGATAGATTTGAGGCTAGAAAAAAAATCATAACTGAACTAAAGAATAAAGGGTTATTGTTGAAAACCGAACCCCATCAGTTGATGGTCCCCAGAGGAGACAGAAGCAAGACAGTGATAGAGCCATATCTAACGGACCAATGGTTTGTCAAAATGGAAGACTTGGCCTCTCCAGCATTAGAAGCAGTTAGACAGGGTAAAACGAAATTCATACCCGAAAATTGGACTAAAACTTATTACGATTGGCTAGAGAATATTCAGGATTGGTGTATTTCTCGTCAATTGTGGTGGGGTCATAGAATACCTGCTTGGTATGACGACTCTGGTAATTTTTTTGTTGGAATGTCAGAGGAGCACGTTCGAAAAGAAAACAACCTATCTCCAAGTAAGCCTTTAAAGCAGGACGAAGATGTACTCGATACTTGGTTTTCCTCAGCTCTCTGGCCTTTTTCGACGTTAGGTTGGCCGGAAAAAACTGAGGAGTTATCAGCTTTCTATCCCACAAGCGTTTTGGTCACCGGATTCGATATCATATTTTTCTGGGTCGCAAGAATGATGATGATGGGATTAAAAATAATGGGTGATGTACCATTTCGGCAAGTCTATATTCACGGGTTAGTAAGAGACAATGATGGCAACAAGATGTCAAAATCTAAGGGAAACATAATAGATCCTTTGGATCTAATCGACGGCATCACTTTGAATCAGTTGATTAAGAAAAGAACTTCAGGCCTAATGCGACCCGAAGACGCCAGTTCTATCGAGCAAGACACCAGGAGGGACTTTCCTGACGGAATTGCCCCTTTTGGCACCGATGCGTTGAGGTTAACATTCGCCGCGATGGCAACGACTGGAAGAGACATTCGATTCGATTTGGGCAGAATCGGAGGTTATCGTAATTTCTGTAACAAGATTTGGAATGCATCGCGATTTGTGAAGCTTATGGCAGATAAACATGGCTTTTGCCGCAAAGAAAGCACCTCTGTAGCTAATTCGGCTGAGCATTGGATAAATTCCAAATTAAAAAAAACATTGGCTAATGTAAAGGAAAACTTTGACTTGTATCGTTTTGACCTAGCCTCTAATTCCATCTATGAGTTCATATGGGACGACTTCTGCGATTGGTACATTGAATCAGCCAAAGTTACACTTCTAAGTGATGCGCTCACTGTGCAACAAAAGAAACAAGTTGTTGGGTCTTTGATGGAGATACTACAAACAGCTTTATGCATTTTACATCCAATAATGCCTTTTATTTCAGAGGAACTTTGGAGCGAACTTGAAGCTCTAAAAAACTCTAAACAAAAATTCTTAGCGGTGAAATTTCCAGATTCGATAAATTTCCGGCCTCACGATCATGAGGTCAGCAATTATGATCGAACGAAAAGATTTGTCTTGGAGGTAAGAAGAATTAGATCCAGCTATAATGTTAATCCTAAGAAAAGAGTCCATACCTATATAGACTGCCCAGTAGAAAAGATATCTCTTTTTTTTGGCGGCAATCTGGAGCTAGCAAAGTCGTTGGGGAAAATAAGTAAAATTGTAAGTGTGGAGAAGAATAAATTAGGTAGCGTGGCTACCGGCTTAGTAGATGACATAACCTTTTACGTACCTTTGGACGAACTAATAGACGTCAAAATGGAAAAAGTGCGATTGAATAAAGAGTATGAGAAACTCGAAGCTACGTTGAGTAAGATAGAGACAAAATTAAAGAACCCTGAATTTCGCTCTAAAGCACCAAAACAGGTTATTGAAAAAGAAAAAGTGAAATTAGCAGAGATTGAAACGGCGCTAAGTGAAACGAAAAAACAACTAGCCAGAATAGGCTCTTAGTCGATGGAATTGACTATATAGGTTAACTCCAAAAAGTGGAATTGGTATACATAGATGCTTCAACTAATAAAAGAAGAAATACACTGTATTTATAAACGAGATCCATCAGCCAGAAATAGTCTAGAAATCATTTTTTGCTATCCGGGATTCCAAGCAGTGCTCATGTTTCGATTAAATCACAAACTATGGAATAGAGGCTTCAAGCTGGTTTCGAGGCTTTTATCGAATATTACGAGAATTTTCACCGGGGTAGAAATTCATCCAGCCGCTGAAATTGGAGGCAACCTCTTTATTGATCATGGAACTGGGGTAGTCATAGGGGAAACGGCGGTTATTGGTAATGACTGTACGCTTTATCATGGAGTTACCCTCGGCGGAACAAGCTGGGAAAAAGGAAAACGTCATCCTACATTAGGGAATAATGTAGTAGTCGGAGCCGGCGCAAAAATATTGGGGCCGATAGCTGTTAAAAGTGGAGCTCGAATAGGCTCGAATGCTGTAGTGATCAAAAACGTTCCTGAAAATTCAACTGTTGTGGGAATCCCAGCTAGGATTGTGGCCTCAGAGACCAATTCTAAGGAAGGGAAAAGTAATCTAAGTGCCAGTACTGGTATTAATCAAAATAACGAAAAATTTGAAGCATACGGCCAATCTCAAGCCATTCAAGATCCTTTAGACCAGAAACTGGAAGTCTTGCAGATAAGATTAAAAAAGGCTGAGGAAGAGATCTCAAATCTTCGCAGAAAGAAAGATTAATCCAAAAAAAGTTATAGAACCCCCCCTATAATCCCTTCGGTGGGTAATATCGTATGTATACTTGAGTATTTTAGTATGTTATTATTCACGGCCAAAATTATCGGAAGTTCAGTTTAACGATGAGATTAACAACTAAGGGAAGATATGCTGTCACGGCAATGCTTGATGTTGCAATACACGATAGCAATCAACCTGTTAGAATAGCGGAAATCGCAGAGCGACAGGGAATTTCACAATCTTATTTAGAACAGCTTTTTTCTAATTTGAAAAAAAAAGGATTGGTATGCGGAAGGAGAGGCCCCGGAGGGGGATATCAACTAGGCCGCAAAAGTAAACTTATTACCGTCGCTGACGTAATAGACGCAGTGAACGAGAAAGTTGACGCAACACGATGCGGCGGACTGAGAAATTGCACCCGATCTGCACCTTGTTTAACACACGATCTTTGGGAAGACTTAAGTAGCGAGATAAGAAATTTTTTAAAGCGAATCACTCTGGAATCTCTCGTAAAAAGAAAAACAATCGCTGGCGAGCATTCTATAGATTACCGTCGCATGACATTGTAAAACATTTAGAAAAAAGAATTAGGAGCAACTTGAATGTCAATTGAACTGTCGCAGAAAGCCGTAGATCACGTTCAAAAGTTTATACAGAAAGATCCTGAATCAGAGTATCTACGCCTAGCCGTAAAACCAACCGGATGTTCTGGATTCATGTACGAAGTAACAACCACAGGCAAGAAAATAGCCAATGACAGCATCTTCAACTCGGGTGGTATAACTATAGTTGTCGATAACCAAAGCCTTAAATATCTAACTGGCTCCAAAATTGATTTCACGGAAGACGGTCTGAACAAAGGCTTTAAATTCAACAACCCAAATGTTGCCGCAACTTGTGGATGCGGTGAAAGTTTCACCATAGAGGCTGAATAAGCAATAAATTATGTCCACTCAAACAGAAAAACTAAACTCGATAGTATCTAAGAAGTACGAAGCTGGTTTTTACACAGACGTCGAACAGGATAGCCTACCGCCGGGTCTGAATATAGAGACCATCAAGGCCATATCTCGAAAGAAAAAAGAACCAGGTTGGCTTCTCGATTGGCGCTTAGACGCATATGACAAATTCAAGAAGATGGAAGAACCTAACTGGGCGCACGTAAAGTACGATCCAATTAATGTCCAAGAAATCTCCTACTATGCAGCCCCAAAAAGCGATGACGAAAAGCCAAAAAGTTTGGAAGAGGTTGACCCCAAAATACTAGAGACCTATGAAAAACTCGGCATACCATTGGAAGAGCAAAAAATGCTGGCAGGAGTAGCAGTAGATGTTGTATTCGACAGTGTTTCAGTTCATACAACTTTCAAGGAAAAATTGGCTGAAGCGGGCGTTCTATTTTGTTCATTTTCAGAAGCTGTCCTAGAGTACCCAGAAATAGTTAGGAAATATTTAGGATCTGTTGTTCCATTTAGAGATAACTATTTTACGGCTCTTAACTCAGCTGTATTCTCTGACGGCTCCTTTGCCTACATTCCAGAGAACACGAAGTGCCCCATGGAACTTTCTACATATTTTCGTATTAATGCGATGAATACAGGGCAATTTGAGAGAACTCTAGTGGTCGCAGACAAGGGAAGCTATGTTAGTTACTTAGAAGGATGTACAGCACCGAGACGCGATGAGAACCAGCTTCATGCCGCTGTAGTGGAACTCGTAGCACTTGACGATGCGGAAATCAAATATTCCACCGTACAAAATTGGTATCCAGGCGATGAAAATGGAATAGGCGGTATTTATAATTTCGTGACAAAAAGAGGAGACTGTCGAGGCAAGAACTCAAAAATCTCTTGGACTCAGGTTGAAACAGGTTCAGCGGTAACTTGGAAATATCCCAGCTGCATACTTAGAGGAGAAAACTCTTCGGGAGAGTTCTACTCTGTAGCGCTGACAAACAATAAACAACAAGCTGATACGGGAACTAAAATGGTTCATCTTGGAAAGGGAACAACATCAACCATCATATCGAAAGGAATATCAGCCGGTTCTAGTCAAAATTCCTATCGAGGTTTAGTGCGGGTAGCCCGAACAGCGGAAGGCGCTCGGAACTTTACGCAATGCGATTCTCTGCTACTAGGGAATCGTTCAGCAGCACATACTTTTCCATACATAGAATGCAAAAACCCTAGCGCCCAATTAGAGCACGAAGCATCTACCTCGAAAATCAGTGAAGACCAGCTTTTTTATTTAAGAAGTAGAGGAATATCTCAAGAGGACGCGGTCAACCTTATCGTAAACGGATTTTGCAAAGAGGTTTTCAAAGAGCTTCCTCTGGAATTCGCTGTAGAGGCCCAAAAGCTTCTTGGAATTAGTTTAGAGGGAGCCGTTGGGTAAAAACCCAGACGAGAAAAGGTCAGACAATGCTGAAAATAAAAAATTTGAAAGTAGCCGTGGGGAACACGGAAATATTAAAAGGACTGAACTTAACGGTCAACGAGGGAGAAGTACACGCAATAATGGGGCCCAACGGCTCAGGGAAAAGTACTCTGTCCCATGTTATAGCAGGAAAGGAGGGTTATCAGGTCACCGAAGGTGATATTTCCTTTCGAAATGAATCAATAGTAGACAAACTTCCTGAAGAAATTGCTTGGGCAGGAGTTTTTTTAGCCTTTCAATATCCTATGGAAATTCCTGGGGTAAATAATGTCTACATGCTTCGAGAGGCCTTGAATAGCCAAAGAAGACACCGCGAGCAAAAAGAGCTAAATGCCTCCGAGTTTTTGAAATTTGTGAAAGAAAAAGTAAAGTCAGTCGGCTTGAACGAAAAACTGCTCAGCCGCCCTGTTAATAGCGGCTTTTCAGGGGGCGAAAAGAAACGAAACGAAATATTCCAAATGAGCGTATTAGAGCCTGAACTGGCCATTCTCGACGAGACCGATTCGGGACTCGACATAGACGCTCTAAAGGATGTGGCAGAGGGAATTAATAAATTACGCACTAGCAAAAGAGCCTTCATACTTGTGACGCACTACCAACGACTTCTTGACTACATAGTTCCAGACTATGTTCACGTTTTAAGCAATGGAAGGATAGCTAAAACCGGAGATAAAAATTTAGCGCTAGAGCTAGAGGCGCGTGGATACGATTGGGTAGGAGAAGATTAAAATTGGACCAAAACTTCAACCGGATACTTCTCCAATCCCAAAATCTAAGAGATAGTGAACCTGAATGGCTAAAATGCAAAAGAGAAGAAGCCATTAAGTCAATAAAATTAGTCGGTTTTCCGACCATGAGACATGAAGAATGGAAATATACTCCACTAGATGACATTTACCAAACTGAGCTCAAAATGCCCGTTGACTCTGATAGAGTCCTCAGTGCGGAGGTCCTACAATCTGCATCTTTAGTCAGCGAGTCAAATCTTTTTAAAATTACTCTAATCAACGGCAAATATTCTAGAGAGCTTAGTAATCTCGAGGGCACTAAGTCTGCCCCCATAGTGCGGCCGCTAGAGGAACTTCTCGAAAATGAACCCAAAGCGGCAAAACTTCTGTTTTCATCAGATCCGATAGAGACGTTTTCCTGGCTCAACACTGCCTTAGCAAGAGACGCTCTGCTAATCACCTGCCCAGAAAATAGAACAGTCCAAAAGCCAATACACGTGCTCAATATTATGACGGGAAACAGGGATAAATTGGTTTCCCCCAGGATAATTGTAGAAGCCAATTCGAATTCAAAACTTACTTTGATAGAGGAATTTGTAAATTTGTTGACAGATAAATCCCTTATGAATGCTGCAACCTTTATCAACGCCAAACCAGGCTCTCAAGTAAACCATCATAGAATATGCGGCTCCAGTAGCGGATACCACGTGGGCAATCTCCACTGCAAAGTTAGCCGAGATGCAGGCATTTTTACAACCTCTTTGGCGTTTGGGGGAGATCTAACGCGCATAAACATCAACGTTCGATTGGAACACCCAGGCGCTTTCTGCGACTTATCTGGATTATTCCTAGGCATAAAAGATGAGCTAATAGATCACCACACCACGATCGAACACGCCGCAAGTGAAACGAACAGCAATGAAGTATACAAAGGAGTGATGAGCGGAAAGAGCAAGGGTGTTTTTAACGGCAAAGTTCTTGTCGAAGAAAACATTTACCATGTAAAAGCCTCGCAAAGTAGCAACAATCTACTTCTCTCGGATGTTGCCGAAATTAACACCAAGCCAGAGCTAGAAATTTACTCTGATGACGTAAGCTGCGCTCACGGAGCAACAGTGGGACAACTTGATGCTGATTCGATTTTTTACCTTAGAGCAAGAGGAATTCCTGAGAAGACTGCTAAGAAAATTCTTGTAGAAGCTTTCCTGGATGAGGCGCTTTCTCAATTGCCCGTAAAGAGCGTAAAAACAGAAGTGATGAAAATTATTAGTAAATCCAACATGCTTTAAAAGAATTCCCTAAAAATGAAAGAAAAATTAAACAAGAAAGAGCAAACGTCCCCGTTAGACTTAAGAAAGATAAGGGAGGATTTCCCAATACTGTCTAGGAGTGTCAACAAAAAACCTCTAGTTTATGCCGACAACGCTGCGACCACCCAAAAGCCTAAAAATGTCATTCACCGTCTCTCAGAGTATTATTCTGATGAAAACGCTAATGTTCACAGAGGGGTACATACCTTAAGCGAATGCGCAACGGAAGCTTTTGAAGAAAGCAGACAAGTCATTCAAAGATTTCTAAATGCTAGATCAACTAGAGAAATTGTATTTACCCGAGGTACTACTGAAGCTATAAATTTAGTAGCTCAAAGCTATGCTCTTAAACAACTAAAAGCAGGAGAGGAAATTATTATCTCGACCTTGGAACATCACTCAAATATAGTACCATGGCAAATAGCTTGCCAAAAAACCGGTGCAAAACTCAGAGTAGCGCCTGTTAATGATTCAGGTGAACTAATATTTGAAGAATATGAAAAACTAGTCAACAAAAAGACTAAGCTAGTCGCTTTAACCCACATATCGAATGCTTTAGGCACAGTAAATCCAGTCCAAAAATTAACCAAAATGGCAAAAGAAGTCGGCGCGGTTGTACTTATCGACGGAGCTCAAAGCATTATTCATGCGAAGATAGATGTGCAGGCTATTGGATGCGATTTTTATGCTTTTTCAGGACATAAAGCCCTGGGTCCTACAGGCATTGGCGTTCTTTATGGTCGCGAAGAAGTACTAGAGGCGATGGAACCTTGGCAAAGTGGCGGAGATATGATTAAAACCGTTAGCTTCGAAGAGACTACCTACAACGAAATCCCTTACAAATTTGAAGCTGGAACACCCAACATCGCCGGGGCAATAGGATTGTCAGAAGCTATCAATTACTTTAGCCAATTTGACCTTGAAAAGGTCGAACAACATGAACACTGTCTTTTAGATAAGGCGATTGAAAGGGCTTTAGTCATCCCAAATCTGCAGCTTATTGGCACAGCTAAAAAAAAGTCATCTATATGCTCTTTTGTAGTTAAAGGGGTACACCCAAATGATTTGGGTACTCTCCTAGACCAGCAAGGAGTGGCAATCCGATCAGGCCACCATTGCGCAATGCCACTCATGTCGCGATTAAAGGTGCCAGGCACAGCACGAGCTTCGTTTGCCTTTTACAATTCTCAAGAAGATGTTGATAAAGTTTTTGACGCTATTGAAAAAGCTTTATTCATATTGGCGGCATAGAATAATATGGTGGATAACATTATCCAATTAAGAAGAGATTGCGCAGGTATAATTATACCGATTGGAACAGAAGTAGTTTTAAAAAAGGGATCACAAGTTATTGTCACTCAAGCACTAGGTGGTTCTGCTACTGTAAACCACGAGGGCAATCTTATACGGATATCTTCTGAAAATTTAGATGCCCTCGCTCTAGATACCTCTGAAAACCAATCAGTATCGGAGAGCCAACTAAATGATGGAAGTATTGACATGGATTCTGTTTGGGACCAACTTCGGACCTGTTACGACCCAGAAATACCCATAAATATTGTAGAACTAGGCTTGATATACCGCTGCGAATTAGTAGAGGATGATGAAGGCAATGAAAAGGTCGAAATTGACATGACATTGACCGCGCCTGGCTGCGGTATGGGTCCTTTTTTAGTGGAAGACGTACGCTGCAAAATCATTGGAATACCCAACGTCAGCAGTGTATCAGTGGAATTAGTTTTTGACCCACCTTGGAGGCCTGACATGATGTCTGATGAGGCCCGACTTGAGGCCGGTCTATATTAATTCAGAAAAAATCGATCGAAGCTAATCTGATTTGCACTAGCATTCTCAGTGCCAACACGTATAATATTTTTCGCCTGTCACTGCCCATACAATTAGATAAGGATTTTCCGGTATGTCGAATCAAAGAACGCTATCCATCATAAAGCCGAATGCGGTAAAAAAAAACAAGATCGGGGTGATTATCGCATTACTGGAAGGGGCGAAACTGAAAGTCATAAAAGCCAAGATGGTTACCCTAACCGTTGAGGAAGCAGAGTCATTTTATAGCGAACACAAGGGTAAGCCTTTCTTCAATGCACTAGTAGCCTTTATGACTTCTGGACCGCTGGTCGCTCTGACTCTAGAGGGTGAAGAGGCTATCAATACTAACAGAAAGATAATGGGAGCTACTAATCCAGCCGAGGCGCTCGAAGGGACTATCCGAGCAAAATACGGAGATGGACTGACCGAAAATGCAGTTCATGGGTCAGATGGATTAGAAAGCGCCTCCAGAGAAATTAAATTTTTCTTTGGGTGATCGTGTAGTTGTGAACTCAATGGAGCCCCTCAATTTACTTGATGCTGACAATTCATCTTTAGAGAGGTTTTTTTCAGCTCTGGGAGAAAAAAAGTTCCGTTCCTCACAAGTTATTCAATGGATTCACAAATCTGGTGTCGTTGAATTCGACAGAATGACAAACCTAAGTAAAAATCTTAGAGAGTTATTGGCACAAAAAGCATCTATAACTTTACCAGATATATTCGAAAAGAGTGAATCCTCTGACGGATGTCTTAAGTGGCTCCTTAGACTGAACGACAACAACATAATAGAAACGGTTTATATCCCAGAACCGTCAAGAGGAACACTTTGCATCTCATCTCAAGCAGGGTGCCAGTTAAACTGTACATTTTGCGCGACTGCTCAGCAAGGTTTTTCGAGACAGCTAAAAACTAGCGAAATTATCGGACAACTATGGTTGGCAACTAGACAACTCGAAGCCCTTAGTGGAAGTCGCCGCGGTATCACTAATATCGTTCTCATGGGAATGGGAGAGCCTCTTTTAAATCTCTCTCACGTACTACCAGCAATTAGGCTTATGCTAGACAACAACGGGTATAACTTATCTAGGAAGCGAATAACACTTAGCACTGCCGGTGTCATCCCAGGAATAGATCGACTTAGAGAAGAATGCTTGACTAGCCTAGCGGTCTCCCTTCATGCACCCTACGACGATCTCAGAGACAAGCTAGTACCACTCAACAAAAAGTATCCCATAGCAGATTTGTTAGAGGCCTGCAAAAGATATAGCAAGAGTAATAATGACAGTGAAATCACCTTTGAATACACTATGCTTGAAGGAATTAATGATCAAACAAAGCACGCAAAAAAACTCTTAGAAGTACTATCTTCTGTACCTGCCAAGATAAACCTAATACCTTTCAATAGAGTTGAGGGAATCCCTTTCAAATGCTCACCAATCAAGTCTATTGATAGATTCCGTGAAATTCTGATGAAAGGCGGAATTATTTCTACGACTCGCAAAACGAGGGGAGACGACATAAACGCTGCTTGCGGTCAATTGGCTGGATATGTAAAGCCCAGAATCCCTAAACGAAATTTAAGTAGCTCCCGGGTCGACTAAATGAGCAGAAGAATTTTAGCTAACTTCTTTTCTATTTTTTTGCCTGCACTATTCATCATGGGATGCGTGAACAAGTCCACAGAAAATAGACAACAAGATCTTAAAAAAGTCTCAGCTCTCAACACCGAATTGGGCTTCAGATACATGCAAGAGCAAGAATATGATCTGGCAAATAAAAAAATCGAGAAGGCTTTAACTGCCAACCCTAAAAATCCTGAAGCCCATAATGCTATGGGCCTACTGAAAAACGTTCTAGGAAAACCCAAAGATGCGGAGCGCTCCT
>MDTG01117492.1_pt1 | contig 25407 bp, 24 predicted proteins | sample 811421 | NCBI WGS metagenome assembly MDTG01 (sample SAMN05326645, study PRJNA326480) | marine metagenome | isolation source: seawater | place: Pacific Ocean: South East | collected 2011 | reverse complement strand
TGAAGTTTACTAAATTTTAAAAATTTTTTTACTTTTTCTATTTCATTATCTCTATTTTTATATTTATTTTGTAAATATGTACTATGTTTTTTATTAATTTCTGTACAAATAATCCAATGGGCTTCAAAATTTTTTTCTAAAACATATTTGAGAATTGTACCAGCACAACCCAATGTTTCATCATCAGGATGAACAGCAACAATAGCAATAATTTGTTTTTTCATAGGAATTTAATATTTTTAAATATATTTAAGTTTATTTTATGATTTAACAAACTTATTTTACCATCAATGCACTGTATAACAATTTTCTTATTGTCGATCTTAATTATTTTTCCTGGATATTCTTTAATTTTAGTTTCTTTTTTATAAGTACTTCGCCAGATCTTAAATATTTTATTTTTTATCTTTAAATGTGCGCCGGGATAAGGATGACATAGAGCTCTGATTAAATTATAATTGTAATTGCATGTTGAATTAAAATTCAATTGTCCATCAGAAAAAAATCTTTTTCTAAAATATTCACCATGTTTATAACTTTTCAAATTAATTTTTTTTTTAGTTTCAATTTTAAATAAAATATTTTTAGCTTGTAACAAAAAGCATTTTAAAACTTTTTTATAAATTTCTGGCATATATTGTTTATTATTAAAAAAAACCTTTTTTTCATCAATTATATTTCCATGATCAATTCTCTCATTAAGATCAAAAAATGTAGAATTTAGAGAATTATAATTTAGAATAATTGGCCAAATCAGAGGGTGTTTTCCCCTAAAATTCCTTAAATTTGAAGGATGATATCCAATTTTATATTTTGAGATTCCTAATAATTTTTTATCAATTAATGAAGACCACCCTACTGCCATAATTACTTCTGGATTAAAATATTTAATACTCAGAATTCTTTTTTGCGAAATCTTTTTACCAACATAGTCAATTTTAATTTTATTTTTAAATTCACTAAAATTTACATGATCTGAATTAAAACTTTTTTTTTTTTGTAATTAGATATATTTCAAATTTTTTTTTATTTAAAAGCATTTTTAACAGCTCTTTAGTAAAGATAATATTTCCAAATATTAGAATTTTCATAAATAGGAATACCAACCTTGATAATTATAATTTGCACTTATATGCTTTTTATTAGAATATTTTTTCTTTATTTCAGAAATTGTTTTTTTATTACAAAATTGAAATCTGGGTGAATTAAAGTAATTTAAATTTCTAATAACTATGTTTAAATCCTTGTTTAATTTTATTTTATCAATTTTTTTTTTGAAAAAATAATCTTTATTACTTATTCTATACAATGTTAAAACTTTTGAAATATAGATTCCTTTAATTTTGTCGATCAATATTCTTTTTGCCAAATACCAATCAAAAGCATTAAGTTTTTCAATTTTTTTTGAATAATTTAGATAATTTTTTAATTTAGAATATTTAACTGCTAAATTAGATAAACCAATAAAATTTATTCGATGAATATCATTATAGAAAATAGATTGATTTTTTTTTTTCAAAAAATTAATTTTTTTATCTTTAAAAAAAACTTTCATATTATGTACTAAAAAATCGTTTTTTTTTAAATTTTTACAAATTTCACTTACTCTGTTATTTTTCATAATATCATCTGAGTCTATAAATATAATTAATCTTGGATTAATCTCAGATAATTTTTTCAAAGCTAGAATTCTTGATTTTATTGGTTTTTTATAAATCTTTATTATTTTATAAGGAACTTGTATTTTTCTTTCTAAGTTACTTAAGTTATTAATTTTTTCATTTACAAGAATGACTAAAATAAAATTTTTTTGTTTTTGATTATTGACTGACTCAATAAACTCATCCCAGAAAAAAACATTTTTTTTAAATAAAGTTGTAAATATGATATTTTTTTTCATATCATTTTTTTAAATAATTTTAGATCTTCATAATCATCAATATCTAAACTTATATTTTTTTTAATTTCAAATAATAACGTGTTTCTTGATAGCAACTTTTTTTTTTTTAAAAATTTAGATGTCATAAAAAAATAAAAATTTCCATTTGGTATATAACTTTTTTTATACATTTGACGGTTAGGATTTTTAAAGTTTGAAATACTTGCTTTAGTAATAAAGTCTCTTTTTGTTTTATTCCAAACCCATTCTTTGGGTTTAGCTATGTTAACGGAAATAAGAGAGTACGGTTTTAATTTAATAAATCTTTTATAAGCTTTATTTATTGAACTTAATTCTCTGATAGGAGATGTTGGTAGTAAAGAGCAGAAATTTTCATTTTTACTAATTTCTTTTTTAGCAATTAATTTCAATAATACGCTGTTATATACTTCTAGTGCTGAGGCAAAATCGGTAGCCAATTTTTTTTGCCTTTTCAATACTTTTAATTTTTTATGATATTTTGTATATTTTTTAATTATCCTATCATCATCTGTTGAAATATAAATTTTATTTAAAAATTTTAATTTTAAAGCAAATTTTATTGAGTATTCTATTAAATGTATATTTTTTATTTTTACTAAATTTTTATTTCTAATTCCTTTTGAATTTTTTCTGGCTGGTATAATACAAATCATATTTTAATTAAATAATTTAAAACCAAATCCACCTTTAACATAATTAAGAACAATATCACTTTCGTCTAATAGTCTTATATTTATCTTTTTTTTATAATTCATTATTTTTTTTAATAATAATATTTCTTGATTAATTTTTGTGATTGCAATTTCTTTTCCCCTTATTTTATTTGGAAAAAACAAATTTCTTAATTTTCTGTATAGGAGTGGATTTATATAATAAAAAAATAAAATTAATTTTTGCCTGAAGTTTTCAGTTGTAGTAAAGTTTCTTAATAAAAGATCGTAATTTTTTTCATCATTATTTTTATATTTTTTTATAATATTACTTATTCTTCGACAACTTTTTCCATCTAATTTCCAAAAAATATTTTCGATCGAATTATTAACTTTAATTTTATTTTTTTTGCTATTTTTATTAATTTTTTTTAGATTATTTTCTAGTTTTGAAAATGAGTTGCATAACACTGAGCTATAGCTAATAGATTTACCATAATTTAAATATTTTTTGAAATAATTTGGCATTAAAGACTTTTTATTATTTAGATACATATATTCAAAAGAAGTTGTGCAGTTGTAATGTATTAGATGTTTAGATCTAATTAGAGTTTCGAATATAGCTTCATTATCACTTATAATTTCAATATTTTTAATTTTAGTAAATAGCTGTTTATAACTTGACTTATTTTCAAACGGATGAATTCTGATTGCAATTTTTTTTTTATGATAAATTTTAGAAACTCTTTGTATTAATTTTTTAAAATTCAGTTGATTTTCGTTCAATTGTTTGAACAAATTTTCGATTTTTCTTTTATTGATGTATTGTAAGTCTTTTTTAAATGAACTGTAAGTTTTTTGAAAATTTCCATACCTAGGGTCAGTTAGAGGAAAAGAAGTATTAAATAATATATCAATATTTTTTTTTATTTTTTTTTTTTTATAGAAATTTTTATAAAAATACAGAAGATCTGATTTAGGTGACCCGGTTAACAATAATTTTTTTAAAAAATCTTTTTTTGTTTTTTTTTTAAGTTTTTCAAATTCAAATTTGCCCCAGCAAAATAAATTATTAATATATTTTAAATTTTTTGATATTTCTTTATTAGTTTGAGTTAAAATACCGTAGGAATCGTAGCCGCCTTCACTTCCAAGAACACAAATACTGGCTCCTAATTTATTACAGTTCCTTATATCTTTAATGTTATTTATTCGAGCTGTTTGAAAAATAATAACATCTGGATTTATTAAGTATATTTCTCTTTTATTATATTGTTCAATTAAGTAAACATCGTATGACTCAATAAGATTTAAACTCAATAAAAGAATACCTTTTAGATCTCTAGAGGGATTATCTACTATTATACAAATTTTTTTTTTCACTAAAGTTTATTGTTTCTTTTAATATTTTTAAACATAAATGAAAATGTTAAAATTTTTTATCTATACTTTTTTTATAGTAAAATTTTAATTTTGATTTTTTTGCACATAGGAAGTCACTTTTTTTGTCACCTATCATTATACTTTTAGATAAATCTACTTTCCACTTTCTTGTTGCCTTTTTAATCATTAAATTTTTTGGCTTCCTACAGGAACAATTATCCTCTGGTTTATGAGCACATACAAAAATATCAGTTATTGGTATCTTTTTTTTAATAAAATCTTTTTTTATTTTATTATTGAATATTTCCAAAGAATTTTTTGTAAAAAATTTTCTGCCCACACCCGATTGATTTGAAATTACTATAAGTAAATAGTTTTTATCATAGTAATGTTTAGCTATTTTAAAAATTTTTTTTTCGTATTTTAGATCTTTAATTTTATAAACATATCCAAAATCTTTATTTATAACACCATCTCTATCCATAAATAATGCAGGTTTTTTACAAATTAATTTTTTTTTAATCATAATTTTTATTAAGATGATTGCTCTTTAAAACAAGTATTAAACACATTAGCTGATAAAAAACTAAAATAGCATAATAATTGTTTAAAATACTTCCGGTAGGCAAAATAAACATGAAAACAAAAATTATATAAAAAAAATAAAGGAACGAAATGTTTTTATCTTTGTATATTTTTAAGTACAAAAAATAAAAAAAAATAAATATACTATAAAAAAGTATAATGCCAATAATTCCTAAAGAAGACAATATTTCTAAAAAAATATTATGTGGATGGGTTGAGCATTTATATTTTTGATTATCGCATAGGTATCTAAAATTTTTGAAACCTGTACCAACTAATAAGTTTTTCTTACTAAGATCTATTGCTGCTAAATAATGTGAGAAATGTTTATTTAAAGTTAAATTATTAAATTTAAATTTTGAATTAAATTCACGTGGTTGTCCTGAAAAATCTTTACCAAATAATTCTGTTATCGTAGATTTAACAAACCTATTTTTAAAAGTTGTATTGTTTGAAATAACAACAGACAAAGTTAATAACAACAAAAATAAATATACAAAAATTTTAAAATTTCTTCTAATAATAAAATCATATATTATCAGAGACACCAAAGTAATTATTGACACAAATAAAGATGTCCTTTCTCCACTTAATATGATCCCAGTTATAATTATTATAATATAAGTAGGTATAAAATATTTTTTAATTTTTAAATTTTTAAATTTTTCATTTTTTTCTAAATCAAAATATAAAAAAAATAACGAAGGAAAAAAAAATTTAGATAAATACCCCCCGGCTATTAGTTCATTTCCAAATAAACCAGAAAATCTTGTAACATCACTTAATTTATCCACTCCAATTTCCAAATGCATTCCTTCGTTATAAGAATTTATCGCATCTATACCAAATAAATTAAAACCAAAAAATTTTTGAAAAGAAATATCAGAAACTATAAATATGTTTATTATGATTATAGAATACATCAGTAATCTAATTTTTTTTAAATCACTAAATATCATTATACCAAGAGGTACAATTAAGAAAAATCTGAAGTAAAAAATTGATTTTAAGTAATTTTGATCTAGCTCGTTAAAATACAAATGACTAAGAAAAAAATAAAAACAAATTAAAAAAATAAGTAATAAAAAGGGTAAAAAAGATGATAAAAAATTTTCATTTTTTAGTTTAAAAAAAAATAATATGCTTAGTATTATTATAATACCGTCTGATATTAATGGACCGCTTATTAGTGCAATTGGCAAAATAATTAGAAATAATAAGCAAATCTTATTTAAAAAATCTAATTTTTTGATGTAATTAAAATTTATAGAGACCATTTTCTTTTTTTAATGATAAAGATTCATATTAAATATAAATTAATATATTTATAAAAATATTGCACTATACTTAAACTATTATTAAATTTAATAAATATAGCTACAGTAAAATCCAAAGTGATTAAAACAATTAATAAAATTTTTCAAATTTTAAAATTAAAAAAAAGTATTAAATTTTATTCTATTTTATTTTTAGCAACTTTTATTGGATTATTTGAAGTTGCCGGTGTTGTATCTATCATGCCATTCATAAGCTTAGTGAGTAATCCAGATGTTATTTATTCTAATAAATACTTTTTTAGTTTATTTAATTTTTTAAATGTAAGTGAAATTAATTTTATAATTTTTTTTGGATTTATTGTTTTTGGGCTTATGGTTTTAAATACTTTATTAAATATTCTATTTAGTTACTTTCTTTATAAATTTGTTTATGGAAGATTCAAGTTTATAAGTAATTATTTATTTAAAAAGTATATTAATCAAAATTATGAAAAGATTTTAGAAAAAAATACATATTATATATCAAAAGTTCTTAACATCGAATTAATAACGTTAATTGATGGTCCTTTTGTTTCAATAATGAATCTAATTTCTAGATCAATAATAATTTTTCTTATCTCGATTACTTTATTTTATATAAATTTCTATTTAACCTTTTCAATCTTACTAATTTTTTTGGTTTTTTATGGTTCTATTGTTTACATCACAAAAAAAAAATTAGTAAACTATGGAAAACTAGTTGCAGAAGGTAATACTTACAAGCAAAAAATTGTAAACGAAGTTTTTTTTGGCTTTAAAGAAATAATTTTTTTTAAACAGATAATAAAAAATATCTCATTATTTGACAAATATATTTTTAATTTTGCAAATTCAAAAATAAAATTTCTTATACTTCAATCAATTCCAAAATATACTTTTGAAATTTTAATTTTTGGATCAGGAATATTTATTATTGTATTAAACATTAAAAACAATAATTTATTAATAGATATTTTACCTACAATTGGTTTATTTACAATTGCAGCTTACAGAATGTTTCCATCTTTTAATGTAATTTTTCAAGCTATAACAAGTTTAAATTTTTATAAAAAAAACACTGAGCTTGTTTATGAAGAAATTCAAAATTTAAAAAAACATAAAATTATAAAAGAAAATAGTCTTTTAAATTTTGAACATACAATAGAAATTAAAGATGTATCTTTTTCATATAACAATAGTTCAAATAATGTTTTAGAAAATTTGAATATTATTTTAAAAAAAAATACTTTAACTGCAGTAATTGGAAAATCTGGATCAGGTAAATCTACTTTAATAGATATTATAGCAGGATTACTTAAACCAAAAGAAGGTAATTTGAAAATTGATAATGTAAATATTGAAGAAAAAAATATTTCTAATTGGCAAGAAAAAATTGGATATCTACCTCAAAATTTTTTTATATTAAATGAAAGTATTCTTTATAATTTAACTTATCAAAACGAGATATCTCAACAAGATCATCAAAAATTGTTAACAATCTTAAAAGATGTTGGTTTGCATGATTTCATCTATTCTAAAAAAGAAAACATTAATTTTAATGTTGGAGAAAATGGGAAATATTTAAGTGGAGGTCAAAAACAACGTTTGGGTATCGCAAGATGTTTATATAAAGGAGCAAAACTTATAATACTAGATGAACCTACAAGTAATCTTGATAAACAAAACTCTAAAAAATTTTTTGATTTAATTTATAAATTAAAAAAAAATACTACTTTTATTATATCAACACATGATGAAATTGATTTTGATTATTTCGATAAAATAATAAAGTTATAATTTTTATTTAAAACTTTGAAAAAAATAAAATTAAATATTTTTTGAAATTGGATAAATACTTTTTTGGCTTTAATAAAAACTTTAAAAAATAAAATAAAATTTTTTCTATAAAATTATAATCTGAAGGATATTTTCTTAAAAATTTAGGTAAAATTTCATGATTTTTTTTTTCTATTCCGTGCCATGGCAAATTGATTGATTTTGAACTTTTTAATGTTCCATCATAACCATAAAATAAATAATTTTTAGTATTTTTATCATTTCTGATTTCATCTAAAGTTGGTTTTTTTTCAACAATATATTTAGTTAAATTTTTTTTTGAAAAAAAAAGATTATTATAAGTTGCAGCAATCATGTCATAACCCATTTTCATTCCTAATTTTTGTAAAGATAATGGTGAACATCCTTGTTTATGTGTAAAAATTTTCTCTTGTACAAACACAACCTCATTAGGAATTGTTGGATTAAACTCGACACACACTATTTTTACATCTATATTTTTTATACTTTCGAAGATAAAATAATCACAACCATCAATATCTATTGATAGAAAATCAATTGATAAATCAATTTGCCTTTTTTTAAAAATATTTTCCAATGTGTGATCACCATCAAATGATACAATGCTATTGATTTTTATTACTTCGCTATCTGGTATATTTTCACAAAGTTTCTTATATCTTATTTTATTTGGCTCTATTAAAATTCCCTTGAATTTTTTATTTTTATATAAATTAAAAGTATTTGAAAGGTGTTGACCGTCCCATGCTCCAAATTCACAAAAATTTTTCTTTAATTCTATTTTATTCTCTAATCTATTAAAAATCTCTTCTATGATTCCATCTTCACCATTTTGAGAAAATATATTTTTTTTAAATTCATTGAGTGAATTCAGCATTATTTTCTAAGTTTTTTATAATTATTTGAATAATATATATAAACTTTTCTTAATGCTTGCTTAAAAGTATGATTTGGCTTCCAACCTATTGCTTTAATTTTTTTTATATTAACAACTCTTCTTTTCATCCCATTAATTGATTTTCTTCCATCATAAATAATTTTTCCTTTAAACCCAGATATACTTATTAATAAGTCAACTATTTCTTTAATTTGAACTCCTTGTCCAGTCCCAACGTTCAAAAAACCATTTTTATTTAAATGTTTTAAAAATTTTTTCTTCTTATAATTTTTCAAACAAAATAATATTGCATCTGCTAAATCTTGAGAATAAAATAAATCTCTTATTGGCTTACCATCACCCCAAATTTGTAGATTCTTTTTATTTTTTATTTTAGCCTCAAAGAATTTTCTTATTAAAGCAGGGACTACATGTGAGGTTTTTAAATCATAATTATCATTTTCACCAAAAATATTAGCAGGCATTAAACTAAAATAATTTTTACCGAACTGTTTTTTATAGAAATTACATATTTTTAAGGAAGAAATTTTAGCAATAGAGTAGGCTTCATTGGTCGGTTCTAGTTTATCAGTTAACAAATCTTCCTCTTTAAGATCTTTCTTGATGCTTGTAGGATATATACATGCACTTCCTAAATTTATAAAAACTTCTACTTTATTTTTAAAAGAAGCTTGAATAGTATTTAAAAACATTCTTAAATTTAAAGTTGAAAACTCAACTGGCATAGTAGATGTTGCGCCAATACCTCCAACAAAACCAGCACAAAATATAACTGTGTGTATTTTATTTTTTTTAAAAAAATTATTTACTTTTTTTTGATCAAGTAAATCTAACTCATTTCGATTTCTGGTAATTAAATTTTTATAACCATTTTTTCTTAATTGGTTTAATACCGCGCTACCAACTAGTCCATTATGTCCTGCTAGAAAAATTTTTTTAATTTTATTCATTAATTATATTCTAATTGGCAATGTGTTTTTAAATGCGTATTTATACTTTTTATAAAAGAAATCAAATAACCATTTATAATCAATATGAACTAAATCTTGTTTTTGCATTGATTTCCAATAATCTATATACCATTTATCTATAATATAACTTCTTAGACTGAAAATTTTTTTTGAATTGATCTGACCTTGAGAAAAACTACTTAAAATTAATTCACATTTAAATATTTTTAGAATGTATTCAACATTATAATTTAAACCTATATAATTTTCTAAAAAAAACAAATTTAATTTATTTGTAAAAACTTTTCTAAAAATAATATTTATGTCTTTTTCGAATAACTTAACAGAGGAATGAATTTTAGATTTTATATATATATTCTTAATTTTTTTTTTATTAATTAAAATATTTTTATCTTTGAGGATTTTTTGAAAAAGAGAGTTAAAATATTTTAAAATTTCTTTCTTATTTTTTAAACTTTTAACATCTAAATAATCTACCATTATTATCATGGATCTTCCTTTTTCTGGCTTTTTTAATATTAAAATTCTTTTTTTTGCATCATTTATTTCTTTTTTTACATTTAAAATATTTATTTTTTTTAATCTGTTTTTATTTTTAATAATTTTTTTTATTTCTTGAAAAAAAATTGTGCAATCATTTAACCTTGGATATCTAACAAAATTAAAAAAAAAATAATTACTTAAATTATATTTAAGCCTAAATAAAAAAATATTATTTTGAATTGTATTTCTTATATCGCCACAACCATGTTCAAACTTATTAAAAACAACCTTGCCTGAAAATATATTGAATGTTAAATAAGCTAGATTTGGCCATCCATAATTTACTTCAACTACATTATTTAAATCAATATTATTATTTAGAAGAAATCTCTTAAAATTATTAACCTCTCTATCAAACCTATATCTTTCTTTTCTATCAAAAAAATAAAATTTTTTTAAATTACTTATATTAAAATTAAGATTATATTTTAAGGACTTTCCCTTAAAATTTTTAAAAGGTAAATTACATAATTTAAAATTTTCTAAATCATTAAAGCTTAATTTTTTAAAATTTGTTATAGGAGCAGTATAAATAAAGATATTTTCATAATTTTTATTAGATTTATATAAATATGATTTTATAAATAAAGAAGAGATTGGAAGAGATAACAAAATTAATCTGTATTTTTTTTTCATTAATTTTTAAAAAAAAATTTTATCAATTTTTTTAATTGATAATATAGATTTTGAATTATAGAATTCAGATTATTAACGACACATAAAGAGTATATTAAAAAAAAAGTCAAATCAAATTTTAATGGTTGAGTTTTTATTTGAAAAAAATTTTTATATGCTTTCTTTTTCAAAAAAGAATGATTTGGTTTTAAATTTATGAATATATTTGGAATTGAATTTTCAAATAAAATAAGATCGTTATTAGTAATTTTTTTATTCAAATTCACATCAATATATGGCTTAAAAACATTCTGTTGTTTATTTTTAATAAGCCTGTAATGAAATCTTAAATATTTTTCACCAAAATTATCTATATTTTTTGAATTCATAAAATAATTTATAATCGAGCCTTTTGAAATATAATATAAAAATTCAATTGTTTTAAAATCGTCTGTTCTAATAAAAAAATTTTTTATTCTTTCCTTTTTATTAAATATTAAATTTAATAATGTAGATGCATACTTGTAATTAGTAATAGATGAAAAAAGCAGCGCTTTTAAAATTGTTAAAAAACTTAATTTAAATGTTAAATTTCTTTTATATGATTTAATTTTACTTTTGTTCTCAGAGTAAGTAGGATTTTTAGATTTTATATTTAAAGTTGATATACCCCATTTGGGATTATTTTTAGTTCTTAATTTATACTTATTTGTATTAATATTTTTTTTTAATGTTTGACTCTGCTGGAGATCAAATAAATAAAGACCAAAAAAATCTAGATCAATTAATTTACCCTTCTTTAAGGCATTAATACCTAGTTCAACATCATTCCAACCGTGTCCTCTCATTTCATTTTCTTTAAAACCCTGAAGTTTGAACCAAACTTTTTTTTTACCAAGAATTCCACCAAGGCCAGAGCAAACACCTGTGATTTTTCCAGCTTCTTTATAAAATCTAGACGAGTAATTTAAGTATTTTTCTAAATCTTCATTATCTAATTCGCTCTCTGTTACGTGGGGAGGAACAAATTTTCTTGGAATTATAAAAAGTGAATTTTTGCTAAATTTTACTGAATTATTTTCATAATTATCAATAAAACTAAATAAATTTTTTAAAAAATATTCTGTAATTAGTATATCAGTATTCGTATAAAGAACATAATCATCATCTGATCTTCTTACCCCATAATTGCAACAAAGCTGAATATTGAATCTTTCTTTATAACCTCTTTTTTTTAAAATTTTTGGAGATAATGTATATAAATTGATTATTTTTAGTATTTTTTTTGGAAAAATTTTTTCTTTAGAAAATGGCACATCTGAGTTCCAGTCAATAAAGTTAATATTTATTCTTTTAGATAAATTATTTTTAACTATTGATTTTTCTAAAAATTTCAAACAGGTGTGTAATCGATATTTATAATTTCCATTATAATTATCGTTCCTTCCAAATAATACAATTGTTAGAGTTTTTTGCTTCATTAGAATAATAAATTTATGTTTATAGATTTTCTATACTTATCTTTTGGTAAATACAATTCGGGTACACTATGCCAGCTTCTTGAATTTTTAATAAATCCAAATAAAGTTTTACCCTCAAACTTATTTTGATGTAAAATTTTTCCTTTTTTTTTTATTGTAGCAATATCAGTATAAATATTCTCATAATTATTTTTTTTATAATCCCAGAAAATAGTTCCCATATTGTCTGTAATTAAATTATCAACTTCTGGAAAGTACAACATTAAAGATAGCAATTTATTAGGTGCATCAGTGTGAGGATTTAAAAAAGAATTAGATCTCATCCATGAAAATTCAATTTGAATATTTATATTTTTTTTTACTTTAAATAAATCTAGAAATTTAAATTTTTCTATTCTTTCTTTTTTAATTTCTTTTATTTTCAGAATTTTAAAAAGATGAGATAATTTGTAACTTTTTGATCTATATATATCGAAACTTAAGTTTTGAATTAAATAATCTAAAAAATCTTGAGAAACAATTTTTTCATGTAACTCTTTAAGCACTGAATTTGATATTATAAAGTTCTGATAGTTGGGGTCAAATGAATTTATAGAATATTTTAAATCTGTGTTTTCTCTTTTGCCTGCAAAAGTTTTTTTTAGATTTTCATCTAAATCAAAAAATTCATTTTTAATCTTATTAAAATTATCATCATTTAAAAAATTTTTTATTTCAAAAATTACAAAAGGATTTTTATAGATTTTTATTATATCTTTATTTAAAGAAATCATTTATTTTAAAAGTAAAATTATTATAATTTTTCTATCATGTTTTACATTAAAAAAAAAATAACTTACATACTCGGCTACAAAAATATTAATACTATTAAAAACTTAATAATAAATATTTTTACATTTTTTTACATTAGACGTTTATTTTATAACAAAAACAAAGATCTTGAATATAATGAAAAAATATTAGGTAAAATTGGATTAAATCACAAAAAGATAAAAAAAAAATTTAATTTATTCAAAATTAATTACTCAGATTCAAATATATCCTGGCATTATCATATTTTTTCAGGTTTAAAGACAAACAAAAAAAAAATTTTAGAAATTGGTACTTATGAAGGGGAGTTTACAAATTTTCTAAGTAAAATTTCTCCAAATTCAAAAATTACAACTATTGATTTAAAGAAAAATGACAGAGATTTTAAAAGATCATATAATAGATCTTTAAATAACAATTTTAAAAAACATCTCAATATTAGATCTAAAAATATAAAAATAAAAAATATTTACTTTTATGAATTAAATTCTTTTAATTTACTTAATAAGTTTAAAAATAAAAAATTTGATATTATTTGGATTGATGGAAACCACATTAATCCACAAGTTTCTTTTGATATCTTCTCATCTATTAGGCTTCTTAAAAAGGGTGGAGTATTACTTTGTGACGATGTAATTAAGAGAAAAATTAAAAATGTACTAATTTCAGATGATAGCTTTCAAACTTTAGAATATTTAAAAAAAATTAAAGTACTTAAAAACTTTTATTTTATTAAAAGATTAAATGCAAAAAATTTACGATTAAAAAAATTTATCTCTTATTCTATTAAAATTTAAAATTTTTTATTTTATCAAGAATCATTAAAAGCCAAATACTATGAATATTTTCAATTATATTGAAATTTTTTGAATTAACAATCATGCTCAAATTTGTTAATCGAGATAATTTATTCTTTCCAAAACCTGTGAAAGAAATTGTGAAAAAATTTTTTTTTTTACAGAATCTAGCAGCATTTAAATGATTTATGGAATTTCCACTTGAACTTGTAAAAATAACAATATCTCCCTTGTTTAAATTGATTTCTAAAGCTTTGGACATCCAATTATTATGTCCATAGTCGTTAGCAAAACAAGTTATGAGTGTATCATTAAAAGTTAATGTTCTAATTTTTAAATTTTTTATAAAATCAACTGAGAAATGATTTGATATTGCTGCACTTCCACCGTTTCCTAAAAATATTATTTTTTTTTTACTCCTTTTTACTTGTTTAATTTTTTTTTCTAAATGGTTTGCTTTTTTGGTATCAAAAGAATGTAAATTTTTTACTAATACATTTAAATAATTTTTATAATATTTCATCTATTTCAGGTTTATATTTTGCATTCTCTTTATATTAAAATACATTTCGTTTTGAAGAGAATCTTTAAAAAATTGTTTTTCAAATTTATTTATTAATTCTTTAACTGAATCTTCAATTGTATACTTAGTCTTAAAATTTAATTTTTCTATAAATTTTTTTGATGAAATATGATAAGATCTATTATCATTTGTTGGCACATTAGTTATTATAATATTTTTATCTAAAGACCTAGAAACAATATCTGCCAAATAATTTACACTATAATTTTCGAAACCCACATTAAAAATTTCTCCATTTATCAAGTTATCTTCCTGATTTATTATATGTAAATAAGCATTACACATATCTTTAATATTTATATTTGGCCTTAATTGACCACCACCAAATACTTTGATTTCTCTATTGTTATACCCATGATTTGTCAATATGTTTACAACCAAATCAAATCTTTGTCTTTTCGAATAACCACAAACAGTTGCTGGCCTTATAATTGTTGTTATAAAATTTTTACTTTTATACTTCAGTAATATCTCCTCACATTTTACTTTAAATTTGGAGTAATCTGTTATTGGCTCTAAAGAACATTTCTCATCGACATTTTCTTCATCTTTAATGCCGTATACACTTGAAGAAGAAGCATAAACGAATTTCTTAATCCCGCTATTATTTGATATTTTAACTATGTCCTCAAAACAGCTAAAATTTATAGATTTTCCTAATTCAGGATTTAAATCAAAACTAGGATCGTTTGAAATACAAGCTAAATGTATTGCTATATCACAATCTTTAGCTGCTTTCTCCATTTCTGATATATTTCTTATATCTCCTTTTATAATTTCCAAGTTTTTATGAGGTTCAATATTATTTCCATACAAAAATAAATCATAAACTCTCACAATATAATCGTTGAGTAATAATTCTGCTAATTGAGTACCAACGTATCCTCCACCACCAATTATAAGTATTCTTTTCATTACAATGACTACCTATATATATAGCCAATATATCTTTCAATAATATTCTGGTTTATGCTATATTTATTTCCTGGAAATCTAACTAACTCTGCTGCACTTAAAGATCCAAGAAATAAACTTAAAAACCCGTCGATCCCAGCACTCAAAGCTATAGAGGAAACTGCGAATAAACTATCTCCTGCACCTATTTTATCAACAGAACTATTAGCAAAAGCGGGTACATTTATGATTTTATTTCTCTCGTCAATCATTACAGCTCCATTTTTTCCTCTCGTAATTATAATATTTTTTATTTTATTATTTTTTTTGAGCGATCTACCCAAAGTTTCTATTGATGAAAATTTATCTCTATATTCATGTCTAAGCTCTCCCTCATTAACAAATAAAGCATTTAGATTTTTATATTTTTTTAAACTTTGACTTCCAAAATTTGCAGAATTAATTTGTACATTAGCAGATTTGTAATAACCTTTTAAATTATTGACCAAATTAGTTATCTTTTGATCAAAAAAATTATGGCCAAAATCACATACTATTAGAAGATTGTTTTTAATTAAATTAGATTTTATAGACTTATAAAGCTTTGTTTTATTTATTTTCTGGTTTATTTCTGGTAGATCATAATAACCCAGAAGCTTATAATTATTTACATTGTCAATATATCTTGTTTTCCTGATGGTGGTATAAGTCGAGTAAGGTTTGAAAAAAATTGATTTTATATTCTTACCTAGTTTTTCTTTGAAGAATGTAGAATACTTTTGTTCATTACCACTCTCAGATATTAAAGTAACTTTTTTTGAAAAGTTAGATATGTTTTTAGCTATTGCTCCCGAACCACCAATGTAACTTTCTTCTTTTAATCTTGATAAAACTAAATGTGGCTCTTTTGAAGCTTTACCAATTGCATTTCCATAACAATAAGTATCTATAATTAATTCTCCCAATACAATTGGTTTTACATTTTTTAATTTTTTTAATTCTGAAATAATATAATTTAATGAATATTTTTTTTTTAAAATATCAATAAATTCAGATTGTTTTTCATTTAAACCAAAAGACTTAGAATTCATTATTTTACTAGAACTATATTTTTTATCATTTGTATATATAATTTGTCCTTTGTACTTTTTGACCAATTTTTTTTCCAAGTAAATCTTTCTTGTTTCATCTAATTTATTTATTTTATAATCGGGTCCTTTAATGTAAAAATCTGGTTTGAATTTTTTAATTGAGTCAGATGCACTTTCAGATTTACAAATATACACCTCATCTATAAATTTTATTGATTTTAAAAAATCTGCTCTTTGATTTTCATTAAATAATGGTTGATTTATACCTTTTTTAATAAACTTGTCTTGAGTTATTGAAACTATAAGATAATCACATAAACTTTTTGCACTTTTAAAGTGGTTTAAATGACCTATATGAATTAGATCAAAAACCCCATGACACAGTCCAACCTTATTTTTTTTTCTTTTTACCAAGATATTGAAACCAATTTTTTGTTGCTTTTTTAATATTTTTTTTTGTCCATAACGGAGCATCTTTCCAATAATCCAAATTGTTTAACATGATACCTACTCCAGTCTTTAGGTCAATAACAGGTTTCCAATTTAAATCTTTTTTTATCTTTGAAATATCTGCATAAGTAATTTTTGGTTCACCTGGTCTTTTAGGTATATGTACTTTTTTATTATATTTAAGATATTTTATTAATTGATTAACACTTTCAGGCTTACCACATCCTAAATTCCAAATTTGACCATTTTTATTAGTAGTCATTGCTTTATAAAAAGCTTTAACTACATCTGTAACAAAAATAAAATCTCTTTTTTGATTTCCATCTCCAACAACTGTAAGTTCTCTATTTGATATAACTTGTTTTAAAAAAGTTCCCATAACTGCACCATAAGCACCTGTTGTCCTAGATCTTGTTCCGTAGGCATTGAAAATTCTGATAGAATTTATTCTTGCGCCATAAACATTGTGCCAGTGCATACAAATCTGTTCACCTAAATATTTAGATAATGCATATGGATATAACGTAGAAATTTCATTTTTTTCATTTGTAGGTGTTTTTGCTAATCCGTAGCAGGACGATGATGCTGCATAAACAAATTTTTTTACTTTTTTGAAATTTAAATGTGATAACAAATTTAATGTTCCATTAAAATTATTTAACATGTATTTTTTTGGATAATCAATTGAAGGTACAATATCGCCAATACCAGCAAAATGTAGAACATAGTCAACGTTTAAAAATGTTTTTTTATTTAACCTATCTAATAAATCAAATTTAACAAATTTAAAATTTCTATTTTTTTTTAAGTGAATTATATTTTTTTTATTTCCATTTTTTAAATTATCAAATCCATAAACAAAAAAATTTTTTTTGATTAAATAATCACACATATGACTACCAATAAAACCAGCTGCACCAGTTACTAAAACTTTCTTAATTTTTTTCATTAGTTACTATAAGCTTTATTTTTTCAAATATTTTCTCTGCAATCAAATTAGATGTTACTTCTGATGGATGATCATCATCACTGTAATAAGTGTAATTTTGATCATTAGCTATACATCTTTCTTTTATACTTTGGTTACATAAAATTTCATGTGGGTATACTCTAAAAACTCTTTTATCAACAATTGAATTGTACAATTCAAAAGATTTTGACGATCTTTTTAAATATACGTCAAAATTAGTTGTCAATATTGGTATTTTGGATTCATCATTCAAAGTAATTTTTTTCAATTTAATTAAATTCTTGGTTTCACTTAATTCTATAATTTTTTTTGGAACGTTCCATCCAACTTCAGGTAATGGATAGACTAATATGACATTATTGTTATTTTCTATAAGTTCAAGAGTAGAATTTTTAAAACCTTGATCAAATTCTAAACCTTTGTTTAATGAAACAAATTTACCACCCCATTCATTTGTGCCATTAACAATTTCTACTCCTCCTTCCATATTATCAAATAACCTCCCTGATAACCATTGGGGCATACGTCCTCCCAAAATAACAATAGAATTAGTCCCAATATCTCTCTTTATTTTTTGAAAATAATTGTCGTTACATTTGGATGATATTTTATCCGTAATTCGATTAACTCTGTTAAAATTCGTAATATAAGTACACCCTCCAATAATATAGGTTTTATAGTTTATATTTTTTAAATTAAGTTTATTTTTTAAATCCAACGCAATACTACCTAGGTTACTGTCGCCAATTAAAAAAATTTTTTTTTTATTTTGATTTCCAAAACTACAACCATTAATATTATCAAAACATCTATTATTATTATTGTCTTTTAATAGAAACCACGGTTTTGTTAACCCGGTCAATAAAAAATCGGGTACTCTAGATTTATATCCTTCAAAATAGATAGTTGAATAAGAAATTATAAAAGTAAACAATATAACAATTAATTTTGAAATCGTTTTAGTATTAAAAATATGTAAAATAAATAAAACAAAACCTGTAGATAGTAAGGTGCAAAATAAAATTAAAATAAAATTTATTACTTGATTTAATTCTATGTTTAAATAATTGATAAATATTACAATCGGAAAATGTATTAAAAATAGAACACCAAAAAATCTAATTTTCTTATCATGGTAATCAAATTCAATAGCTTCATGATGATTTTTAAACCTATATAATAAAGGTATAACTAAAATTAAAAATCCTAACACAGGTATTAAAGTTAACAACGAGGGTGTTCGGATTAAACCATCTAGAGATATATCAAACGAAAAATTAAAATAATTAAAAGTAAAAAAAATTATAGAAATTCCAGATAATAATAATACGCCAAAAAATTTATCAAAAAAATTTTTGCCAAGATTAAAATGAATAACAAAAAAAACTAATGATCCTAATAAAAACTCCCAAATTCTACCTATAAGGTAGTAGTTAATTGAATATCTTGATCGTGAGAGATAATCTGAAAAAAATAGAAATATTAGAAAAATTAATAATATAAAAAAAATTAATTTTTTTTTAAAAAATTTATATCCTACTGAATATAGAATAATACAAAAAAAAATTATCTGTAACAAAGATGAAATTATCCAGGTGGGTGTTAAATAATTTGCAAATTCACTTATTATATTATCAAATGGAAATCTTCCAATTTGTATATCAGAAATGTGATAAAATAAATTTGAAACAAGTATTAAAGAAGATATAGAGGATTTTGCAAAATGAATAAATTCCTGAGGTAAAAAATAATAAAAGCCGATAATTAAAAATATTAATACAATAATTGATAAAGCAAAAATTAATTCTAATACATTTGAATACATTTTTTGAAAAAAATTATCAATATTTTCCATCAAAAAATTTGTAGAATTTAAAATTTTTGTAAATAAATAACCTGAAACAATAAAAAAATAATCAATTGATATAAAATATCCACTTAAAGGTAATTTATTTATTTTAATTGCAAAATAATTACTAATTAACAAAATTGTTATTAAAAAATAAGTAATTAAATTAAATATCTTATAATTATTTCTCATCTAAATTTATTCTTTTAAATAAATAATTCTTTATTTCCTCAGAATTTTTACATGAAAAAACAACGATTATTGCTATAAAATAAATTATCAATTCAAATCCATACTCTAAATTTAAATATAAATTAAAACCATTAAATCCAAACATTGTTTTTAATAATCCAATAGCAACATTCATTTCTGTAGATCTAAAGAATATCAATGATATGTTGAAATATAAAAATGTCATTATAACAGAAATAAAAAAAGGAATTTTATAGTTAATAAATTTTTTATAAAGATGATTAAATATTACACCGATACCATTTATTAAACCGAAAATTACAAATAACCATGATGGTCCATGCCAAAGACCATTAATTAAAAAAACAAATAATATTGCCAACATAATAAAAAAGTAATTTTGAATATTAAAATTTTTAATTACTGGATAAAAAAGATAAGTTTGAAAAAAATTAGATAAAGTTATGTGCCATTTTTGCCAAAATAATATCATTGAGCTTGATTTATAAGGGCTATTAAAATTATTTGGTAAATTTAAATTAAAAAGTAAAGCTGTGCCAATTGCCATATCTACATAACCAGAAAAGTCAAAATAAAGTTGGAGAGTGAAACCTATTGATGTCAACCAAGAATCTAAAAAATTTAAAGAATTATAAAAATTGTATCCATTCTCTACTATAAGAGAAATATTATCAGCAAAAAAAACTTTTTTTGAAAAACCTATAAAAAAAATTATTAAACCAATAAAAAAATTTTTAATATTAATTTTTCTAATATTTTCATTCTTAATTTGCTCAATTATAAAATTGTATTTTATTATCGGTCCTGCGATTAGTTGTGGGAAAAAAATAATAAACACTGCAACTTCTTTAATGTTTATTTTTTCAACATTTTTATAATAACAATCTAATAGTAAAGTAATAACTTGAAATGTATAAAAACTAATTCCTAGTGGAAAAGGTAAATTTGGTTCAGTAATTGTAGAGTTAAATATAAAGTTTATATTTTCAATAAAAAAATCTAAATATTTAAAAATTGCTAATATAATTAAATTTATAAAAATTGAAAAGAATAGAGAGAATTTGCTATTATTTTTAATAATTAATTTACCTAAAAAATAATTAAGAATTACTGTAAAAATAAGAAGTGGTAAAAATAAAAAATTCCATTTTGAATAAAAAATTAGACTTGCTAAAATAAAAATATAGAAAATATTGATAGATTTTAAATAAAAGAACAAAAACAAAAGTATTGGAATAAAGATTGCTATATAATTTAATGAGTGGAATAGCATCTAAGAAAAATGCTTAATCAATTTGTCTACATTATCTAAATCAAATACAAGACTGGGATTAACTTTTTTATTGAATTTTTTTTCTAAATTTGAAATTATTTTCATGTGACTAAGGCTATCCCAATTTGGGTGATCACCGATTCTATCATTTTTATTTAATATATTTTTAGATATTCTAATTTCTTTTGAAATTATTTCTTTTATTTTTTCAGATTTACTCATTAATTATTGCATTCAAAATACTATTAATATTTTTTTTATTAATTATCGTTGAGTAATCTTTATCTTTAAAAGTAAAATTATTTTTTTCAATTAACATTTTTTTTAATAGTCTTCTTAAAATTTTGCCACTTCTTGTTTTCGGTAATTCATATATAAATATAATTCTTTTTGGAATAGAAAAGCTACCAAAGTTTGTTATTAATTTTTTTTTTATTTTCTCTATAGAAATTTTTTTTTTGCAAGCTATAAAGCTATATAATTCGCCTCCCATAATGTGTTTATCATCATCTACAAATATTGCGCAGTTTTCTGTTACATTGCTAATTTCTTGAATTTTGGACTCAATTTCAGCTGTACCAATTCTATGACCTCTTAAATTTATTACATCATCTGTTCTACCGTGAATATATATTTTACCATTAATCTTAGTGGCCAAATCAAATAATTTAAAATTTAAATTTTTATCAAAGTATTTTTTCCAATAACCACCTTTATTTTCAATATCAATCATGCACCCTGGCCAAGGGTATGTAATTATAAGTTCTGTCATTTTTTTTGAGTGAATTTTATTTAATTTAGTAAATTTTGAACACGGTTTTCCAACATTACCATGCTCTATTGAAATATCCTTACTTTTATAATTTGGAGAGGATATAATTCCTCCAGTCTCTGTCTGAAAATAAGTATTTATTATTGATTTTTTTTTTTGCTTAAAAAATTTTGAATACCATATACCAACAGAGTTTGCTAAAGGTTCTCCCATAGAACCAATTGTTTTTAAATTGCTAAACTTATATATATTTTTTTTATATAAAGACTTAAGCATTCTAATTAATGTTACTGGTAAATAAATTATAGAGGGATTAATTTTATTTAATAATTTCAAAATTTTTAAATTAAGTATCATGTAAGGTTTTTTAATAATTATTGTCGTACAACCAATTGATAAAGGTCCAAACAATGCATAAGTATGGCCATTGATCCAGCCAGGATCCGAAGCTGTTAAAATCTTAGAATTTTTATTTATATTGAATTGCTTTCTACAAGTAAAATTAGCGTACAATGTGTAACCTCCATATGAATGAGTAATTGCTTTAGGTTGGCCGGTAGATCCGGATGTAAATAAAGTAAAAAATTTCTTATTACTATCAAAATAAGAATTTTTTTTTTTTAAAGTAAGCTCAGATTCATTTAGATTTTTAATTTTATCAATATTTAAAAACAATAAGTTTTTATTTAAAAATTTTGGTTTACATAGATACTTAGAAGAGATTAATAAATTTGGTTTAAATATATTTACCCTTGATTGAATTGCCTGATCTTCGAGTTCTTCAAATATGACTGAAAAGTGAATACCCATTCTTGACAACGAAAGCATCATTACGCTCGTTTCAATTGAAGCGCTCAAATGTAACATCACTTTTGAATTTTTTTTTAAAATAGTTGAAAAAAATTCACAATATTTATCACTTATTTCTGAAACTCTAGAATAAGAAAAATTTTGTATTTTATTTTCGTTGCCAATATAAGTAATGCATGTTTTATCACCATTTCCTTCTTTAATATTTTTGGTTATACAGTTTTCGTAAATATTAATCTTCCAGTTATTAAACCACCTCCACTGACGTTTGGATTTATTAAATTGTAATACTTTTCCATTTTTACTTTTCCATTTAAGATATTTGCTTTCTCTAAGCCAAAAATTTTCAATTTTTTGAATTGTAGTTTTTTTTAAGTACATTATATTTAAATATTTAATATAAACTTAATTTTTAAATTTAAAGTTAATGTTAGACATTTTACTAAAAAAAATAATAACTTCTAAAAAAAGAATTATAATATCAATTGTGATAATCTTATTTCTTATGATTAATTTGGCAATACTTTTTTCTAATGAAAATGTTTTTTTATATTTTGATTTTTAAATTTTAAAGAAAATTTACGTGCAATGGTTTATCTATTGCTTGAGCTCGTAAAATTCTTTTTTCTCCTTTAATATGACTGTCTAATGCTTCACTTACATAATGTTGAATTGGCAATGTTCCCATCATTGTCTTTGCATCAAAATAAGGAGACTCTAAGTAATTCATAACTCTCCAATACCGTTCTGAATTAAATATATCTATAAATCTTTCTTCAACAAAGTTACCAATATGCAATTTTGAATATCTTCCATTAAAAAACATCCCTGATGGCGCCACTAAGCCACTCCCACTTATTTGAAGTAAAAATTTTGGTCCATAGAATCTGCTGTAATTTGGTATTCCCTTTTGTTTAATTTTTTCCCACTTAACAATAACTTTAGTTTTTTCATTGCTTAACTTCTCTGCGCTGTCCAATAATTCGTACATCTGTTCATATTTTGAATAATCTACCCCAAGTGTACCGAACTCATCATCTGAACAATGTTTAATGACTCCATAATCAACTCCTAAATCAATTGCAAGTTTTGCAAATGGAATAATTTCATCTTTGAATTCTGGCATTAAGACCATTTGAATACCAAGAGTAACTTTTAAATTTTTTTTTCTTTTTAACTCAACTGCGTATCTGATATTTTTCATTGCTCTATCAAATACTTGAGTTTGTGTTTCATCTTTAAACATTATTTTTGAGTATTGTTCTGGTGTTCCTGCTGCTACAGTAAATCTTACCCAAGTTAAATACTGCAAAACTTGATCAATTTTATCTTGTTCCCATTCCCAACCATTAGTTGCGTTTCCTACATCAATACCAACTGAGGATGCGTGTTGAATGAAAGGGACATATGCTTTTGATAGTGTGCTTTCACCGTCTGAAATTAAAGAAACTCCCCTCACTCCTATTTCAGCAAAGTCATCTAATAAATTTAAAGCATCTTTTGTTTTAATGCTTGCTCTTTCTTGAGGTTCTTGAACCATAGCATAACAAAATGAACACATCGCACCACAGGCTCTAGTTAAAGCCATATCCACACTTACAGGAGCTATTCTTTCATTATTTTCCCATCTTTCAACTCTATCAAAATGATATGAAAGTTTATGTGAATCTAAAATTAAATCACCTTCATTTGTTTTAATAATATTTTTTTCAAATTTATTATTCATATTATTTAAATTTTATACCTCTTAATTTTCTAAGTTTACTTTTGTCCTCTAAAAGCTGAAGCCATACAGTAATTCCTACATCAATTTGATCCTTTAAAAAATTTTCTAAGTCCAGCAGGATCGCGCTTCTTTCATTTGTACCAAGAATAGATGCAGTCTCTAAAACAACCTCACCATTTTCATTTGCTTTAAATACCGTAAAATTTTGATATTTTTGACTATTGTCTAATTGACTTCGAACAATCTGTGCTCTTTTTTCATCACTATAAGATTTCCAAATATCAGAAGTTGTAGGAGATTTTGCTTCTGCCATTTTTTTATTAATATAATTAATCATAATCTTTAGAATGGACCTTTAAAATCTTTATCTGGTTGATCAAAATTTCTTTTAAAGTCATTTTTATTATAACTTATACTTTTTTTCATTATTTTGGATGTTTCTTTTAATATAACCTCTAATTCAGGATAAGAGTATTTAGCTAAAGCCCTAGAACTTGCTATAGGCGCATCTATAACTCCAATTCTTTTGACAAGTATTTTTCTTTTAATTTTCTCGTTAATTAAAGCAGAAATTTCAGCTGAAATTCCATATTCTATCATGCCATTATCTACTATCAATACTTTGCCTGTTTTTTTAACTGAATTTATTATTTTTGTTTTGTCTAGTGGCTTTAGAGAAATCAAATCAATTATTTCAACTGATATATTGTTTTTTTTAAAAATTTGTAAACATTTTAAAACTGATAATGTTGATAGAGAATAAGAAATAATAGTTAAATCATTTCCATTTTGAATTTTTATAGACTTATTAAGTGGCAAAAAATATTTTTTTTTTGGTACATAGCTTGTTGTTTCATGTAGCCAACGATGCTCAAAAAATATAACAGGATCTGGATCTAAAACTGCTGAATTTAAAAGACCTTTAACATTATATGCATTAGATGGGGCAATTACTTTTAATCCTGGTATATGTGAAAAAATAGTCTCTAAAGATTGAGAATGTAAAGGG
>MDTG01197055.1_pt1 | contig 25409 bp, 17 predicted proteins | sample 811421 | NCBI WGS metagenome assembly MDTG01 (sample SAMN05326645, study PRJNA326480) | marine metagenome | isolation source: seawater | place: Pacific Ocean: South East | collected 2011 | reverse complement strand
TCAGGAGTTGAGCCGGTCCGGCGAGAGGGGTAAGGCCCCTCTATGAGGACAAGGGACCTGGAGTTTCTCGCAAAGGTTTAAATAAAAATTTGTGGGACAGTAGTGGGGGAATACCCGGCTTTTTGGTCTGTGCAATAACAGGATGAACCCTGCTAGCGCATATCCGGCCGGTCATCACGCGGCATCGGTGGCCGGCCCTCGCCGTGACGTGGCTTATCTGCAGCGAAATCACCTTCGTCGGGAAAACCGCGCTCCCGGGCGCTCTGCCAGCGTTCCCGCGCTTCTTTACGGCGTTCCGCCAGCACCTGCTGCTGTTCGTCAGTCAGTACCGACTTCAGCACCTGTTTAAACTTTTTACGGTCTTCATCCAGCTGTTTCTTGTCCATCGGCCAGTCGTAGTCGTCGTCCATGGCCGACACTTTCTGCAACAGCTCGTGCTCCTGCTCGATCGGCATTTCCAGCTCCAGCGCCAGACGGCGTGCCATACGGATGCGCATTTTGCTGTGCTGTTCGAGCATCAGCTGATGCGCTTTCTGGCGCTGACTGTCCGTCAGTACGGCGCGCATTTCCTGTCGCATACCGGTCATCAGCGCCTGTACTTCACTGCGTGTGTCATCGCGTGGCTTACCGGCTTTTTTATCGTGCGGCAGAAGCTCGTGCATCTGCTCGTGATACTTTTCTTCAATGCTCTGAATCTGCCGGCTCTGCTCGTCGCTTAACTGCAGCTGCTCGTTCCAGTCGATTTCCCGATACTTGCCGTCAAAGGCCCATACCTGGGCGCTGGCCAGCAATACTGCAGCGCTGGCTGCCAGCCATGAAACAATACCTGCTTTCATAGGATTCCCCGGTTTCACTTTGTTTTATCAACCATGGCATTGTATCGTTCTGCGAACAAAGTTGTGTCCGGCTGTGCAAAGAAGTGTCACTCATTCAGCGCGAGACGCAAAGGGGCCCTTTTCGGTATCATGCCTGTCCAGACCATGCCCTTTTAGTAAGCTTATGAAAGAGACTCCGCATTCCGGCCCGCACGACGAAGACGACCTGTTCCAACAGGAAATGCAGGGTGTGCAACCGCTGCAGGCCAAAGATAAGGTGGACCTGCGCCGCGGCGATATCCATAAAGCTTCGGTAAATGCCCGGCGTCTGGCTGCCACTACAGAAACGGAACGCAAAGACCCTAACCATCTGCGCACCAGCGACGTTAAACGCGTGGGGCCACACGATGTAATGGGATTCAAGCGCCCCGGCATTCAGGACGGCGTGTTCCGCAAACTGCGGCTGGGTAAGTACGACATAGAAGCCCGCCTCGATCTGCACCGCCGCACCGTGGAAGATGCGCGCCGGGAGGTATACCGCTTTGTGCAGGATTGCATGGCACACGATATCCGCTGCGTGCTGATACTGCCCGGTAAAGGCGACCGCAATGTGAATGATCCGGCGGTGCTGAAAAGCTATCTGGTGCACTGGCTGGAAGAACTGGAGCAGGTGCAGGCGTTTCATACTGCTCAGCCCCATCATGGCGGCAGCGGCGCATTTTACGTGTTACTGCGTAAAAGCGAACGCAAAAAACAGGCGGCCCGCGAACAGTTCAGTAAAGGCAGGCTCTGAGTCCGTCACCCCGCAAAGACCGTAATTCAGGCCAACCGCCGGCTTCACCCGCACCACCGGCCGGGTAGTATTCCGTTGTTACCCGGACCTCCGTTATCTCCGCCAGACTGCCAGTCCACCCATAAAAACGATGGAGGCCTGGTATGGCTAAGGTACTCATTATTGCCGGCGATTACGTCGAAGATTACGAACTCATGGTGCCGTTTCAGGCATTACAGATGGCCGGCCATGAGGTTGTGGCCGTGTGCCCGGATAAGGCATCCGGCGACAGTATCCGCACCGCGATCCATGATTTCGAGGGCGATCAGACTTACAGCGAGAAGCCCGGGCATAACTTTGTGCTGAACGGCGATTTCAACGCGGTTAAGGGCGAGCAGTTCGATGCGCTGCTGATCCCCGGCGGACGTGCACCGGAATACCTGCGCCTCAATAACGATGTGATCGGCCTGGTGCGCCATTTCGCCGATAACAACAAGCCGATTGCTGCCGTCTGCCACGGCGCTCAGCTGCTGGCGGCGGCCAATGTGATCCGTGAACGTAAGATCTCTGCTTACCCGGCCTGTGCGCCGGAAGTGCGGCTGGCGGGCGGCCTGTATGCCGACATTGAAGTAACCGATGCGGTCACCGACGGCAATATCGTTACCGCCCCGGCATGGCCTGCTCATCCCGCGTGGCTGGCGCAGTTTAATACTCTGCTGAACTGATTGTTCCGGTCAGGGATGCCGTTAATGCGCCAGAGGTCAGTGCACAAGCACTGACTTTTGGCGCATGATAGTCAGGTATCCATGATCAGATACCGGAGCATCCTTATGTGTGAACTCTATTCCGCCACCGAACCGGAACTGTTCGAACTGAAGACCCGCTCAATCCGCATTGACGGCGTGGTCACCAGTATCCGTCTGGAAGCCATTTTCTGGCAGATTCTGGAACAGATTGCCGCCGACGCCGATCTGACACTGGGCACTTTTATAACCCGTATTTACCGCGAAGTACTGGAACGCCGGGGCGAAACCGGCAATTTCACGTCCTTGCTCAGAGTAGCCTGCACCACCCATCTTAATCAGGGTCAGCGCCTCAGCCTGAGCGACAGCGCTTATGCTGACACCGGCGCAATCACGGATAATCAGGAACCCGTCCGCCAAGCCAGCTGAACGCCGCCCGCACTGTCCAGCCCCTGTCGTCTTTGGAAGCAGTCATGACAGCAACACAAAATGAAACGGATCTAAGCACCGGCCTCAGCTCCGCGGAGGCCCGGCAACGCCTTGAACAGGCCGGATTTAATGAAATCACCGAGCAAAGCGTCAATCCATTACGGAAACTGGCCGGCTACTTCTGGGGGCCGATCCCATGGATGATCGAAGCCGCTGCAATACTTTCTGCCGTGGCCCGCGACTGGCCGGACTTCGCCATTATCTTCGCTATGCTGGTGATCAACGCCGGCGTCGCCTTCTGGCAGGAGCACAAGGCCGACAACGCCATCGCGCTGCTGAAACAGAAACTGGCCAGCCGCGCGCGGGTACTGCGTGACGGCCAATGGCAGGACATTGCTGCGCGCGAACTGGTGAATGGCGACATCATTCATATCCGTGCCGGCGATGTGATTCCCGCCGATATCACGCTGCTGAAAGGCACCACCTTATCGGTGGATCAATCGGCGCTGACCGGCGAGTCGCTGCCGGTAGATAAAAACAGCGGTGAGCTGGCCTATTCCGGTTCCATCGTGCGCAATGGCGAGAGCAACGCTGGCGTGCAGGCTACCGGCATGAACACTTACTTCGGTAAAACCGCCGCGCTGGTCGAGGAAGCCGGTAACCCGTCGCACTTCCAGCAGGCGGTGATGCGCATCGGTAATTCACTGATTATCGCCACACTCGTGCTGGTCGCCGTGGTCTTGATCGCCGGCTGGCTGCGTCACGAGCCCTTTCTGGAAACCCTCAAGTTCTCGCTGATTCTCACCGTGGCCGCTATTCCTGTCGCCTTGCCCGCGGTGTTGTCGGTCACGCTGGCAGTGGGCGCCACGCTGCTGAGTAAAGGCGGCGCGATTGTTTCACGCTTAGCGGCCATCGAAGAACTGGCCGGCATGGATGTGCTGTGCTCGGATAAAACCGGCACCCTCACGCAGAACAAACTGACGCTGGGAGAACCCATTCCACTCGCGGCTAACAGCCCGGACGATATTCTCAACGCTGCGGCGCAGGCCTCACAGGCAGAAAGCAACGACGCCATCGACAGTGCCGTTTTCGCCGCGCTGAACGATCAGCGCCCACAGGGAAATATCATTAATTTCACACCGTTTGATCCGGTACACAAACTGACCGAAGCCGAAGTAGAGCTGGATGGCAAAACCGTCAACATCGTAAAAGGCGCGCCCCAGGCCATTCTCAACTGGGCCGACGCCGATGATGATGTGCGCAGCAAAGTCGCGGCAGAAGTAGAAAAACTCGCCGCCGACGGTTACCGCGCGCTGGCCGTTGCCCAACGACCGAAAGACGGCGAAGCGACCATGCTTGGTCTGCTGCCGATGTTCGATCCACCACGGGAAGACAGCGCCGACACCATTGAACGTCTGGCAGAACTGGATGTGGGCGTGAAAATGGTTACCGGCGACCATGTTTCCATTGGCCGGCAGATCGCCGCCAAACTCGGACTGGGGAAAAAATTCGTGACCGCCGACGACGTATTTGAAGGCGACAACAACCCATCCGCTGAACAGTTGATGAACTACGACGGCTTTGCTCAGGTCTTCCCGGAACATAAATTCCGCATCGTCAAAACCCTGCAGAGCGACGAACACCTGGTCGGCATGACCGGCGACGGCGTTAACGACGCCCCCGCATTGCGCCAGGCTGACGTGGGTATCGCCGTCAGCGGCGCCAGCGATGCTGCCCGTGCCGCGGCTGATCTGGTGCTCACCGATTCCGGGCTGGGCGTTATCCGTGGCGCTGTCGAAGAAGCGCGGCGTATTTTTGAACGCATGAACGCTTATGCCATTTTCCGTATCGCCGAAACCATCCGCGTCATGCTGTTTATGACGCTGTCGATTCTGGTATTCGAATTTTATCCGGTCACCGCGGTAATGATTGTGCTGCTGGCATTGCTCAACGACTTCCCGATTATGATGATCGCCTACGACAATGCCCGTCCGGCCGAACAACCGGTGCGCTGGAATATGCCCAGAGTGCTGACACTGGCCGGCGTGTTAGGCGTAATGGGCGTTATCGCCAGTTTTACTCTGTTCTGGCTGGCGCACAGCGTATGGCAATTACCTTCAGAGCAGGTACAGACACTGATCTTCCTGAAACTGCTGGTTGCCGGTCATATGACACTGTACTTAACCCGCAACAGCGGCCACTTCTGGGATAAACCCTGGCCAAGCCTGAAATTATTTTTAACCACTGAAGCGACACAGGTTGTCGGCACACTCGCCGCCGTTTACGGCTGGTTTGTTGAACCGATTGGCTGGCCCATGGCACTGGCGATCTGGGGTTACGCTTTCGTGTGGTTCTTAATTAACAACATGGTAAAACGTAAAACGCTGAAACTGTTCGAGAAAAACAGCCAGGAAAATTTACCGGCGTGTTGCCGGTAAATCTTCCATTCACAGAAATTAATCATGGTATTTCAGCCATAAAAAAAACGGCGCTTATTAAAGCGCCGTTTTTTATTTTGCAAAGAAGATATTCAGAGAAATTAACTATTCATCTTTATAAGGAATAAACTGCTGCCCATCGTCATCGCTTGGCGTAATATCCCGCTCTTTGGGTTTTTTCTTCGGCTTCTCTTTAAACAACGGCCACGGCAGCTCACCAAACTGCTCAGTGATCGACATATCCGGACATTCTTCCTTAACCTTATTCCATTTAGCCAGTGTGGCTTCACCGACTTCCAGATGCATAGAATCTATAATCGAATTGCACAGGGCCATCAGAGGTTTGGTTCTTACCTCGTCACGGTAGATTGCGACACCGCCAAAGTCGAAGGAAACCTGAACAAACTGATGATCAGTGACCGGGAAAAAAACAAGTCGTGTAAGCATAGGGTTATCTTTTCCACCATTATGTATATGGTGAAGATCACAGACTACCGCCTGGATCGTTTCAGATAACGGCATAACACGCCAGTTTAATGGACCCCGGTAAATTGGCTTTTTGCCTGATCTATCATACCCAAAACTGATATCAAGGTAATCAGCGATGGCCATCTCAAAGACTTTAGGGTGAAAAAGGCTAGACTTTAAAAAGCGTGAGTTCTTATCGGCAGAAACAAGTAACGCTAAAGAAGATAAGTCAGCTTGGTAACCAGAAAACCACGGCCCGACAAAATACCAGGTATTTTTGTAGAATAAATCTGTATCCCAGAAGTCAGGGGGTGCATCGCGATTTCCACTGTATACCCGCTCCCAGTTGCCTTTTAATATATTTTTCAAACCGGGTTTAACAGCATCAATGGATTTGCCATCGCCAAACAACCCAAAAACAGGATTGGCCCGGGGCGCTTTAAAATAAAAAGCAGAGTCACCAAAAATCCATTTATTTTTGACAGGCGTCGTCAGATAAGGCCCACGAATCTCATCTGGTTTTGGGTGTTTATTTCGACGGTCTTCAAAAGGAAAATATTTCAGCCAGTCCCACATAGTTCTTTATCCTCTGTCGTGGCGTTCTTTCAGTTTTTGGAAGATAAACTGAAGCGCACCGACAGTACCCGTAACGGTTCCTGCAGTAGCAAGCCATGGTGCTGCACTAATACCCAAAGCCGCCATCGCGGAAGTAGCACTTAATGCACCGATGCCAGCAAGCGTATTGCCTATCATAGCCCCACTATATACTTCACCACCGAAATCATTCCAGCCATACGGGTCTTGTTTATCTGCCGCTCTCTGGAAATTACCCACCGTAGCGCTCAGGGCTGCCTTAATGTGACTACTACTGCGCAGTATATCTTTGTCCGCTAACATGCCAATTTTTGTTGCCGCGTCAAAAGCCGGCTTTGGATCAGAGCTTGACCAGCACATTTTCACAATATGCTTTTCGTCTTTAAAGGAGAGTTCCTTAGCTGCCAGGGTCATCAGCGCCTGAGTCAATACGACTGAGCCTCCCCGCTCAGAGGACCATTCAACGCCTTTAAGGTTTCCTGAACGCTCCATAGAATTGGCTAATAGCCCAGCGAAAGCGTAGGTTTTATTAACGACTGCCGCATTATAATTCCGCATTCCATTAAGCTTTTCACCAAATGGAGAATAAAATAAATCAAAGTCACACTTAATGGCTGCATTACTACTGAACAGAGTATTTAATCTTTTTTCTGCCTCCTTGGCAGCTGCTAAAGGGCTGGTATAGCGGGGATCAGCAATCACGACCTGGCGATTATTCTCAGACAGAATTCGACCATTTTTCCTGAAGTTTACTGCTACTCCGCGTCTCTCTTTGGAAACACTATATACACCAGGCTTTTCAAGACTACTCTGCTCAATGCTTTTGTACTCATCACTCAAATCCAGTCTGGTAATCGCTAAGGTATCATTCGGGCGACGTTCTACGGTGGCGACAATCCCGGGAACAAACACCACGACCTGCTGAAAGCTGTTGGTTTTGTAGTCGTTAATATTGGGAATAAAGACGTTAGTTTTACCACTTAACCCTGAAGACAGAGCGTACAACTGCTTCAGAGCCATCTTAGGGTAGTAGTAGCCTTCTGCGGCTGCGCGGGCCAAAATTCCGGCCGCCTTCTGAGTGACTGGTGTAAACACAACCCTTTTACCGATATTCGGGGTGCTAAGCTGCATCCCTTCAGACGTTTGTACCAATTTCATTATCTCAATCCTTTGTTTACTGCTAATACGCTATGTTTGGATACCCTTCAGGCTTTACACGAGTGTTCAGACTGGCCAACGGGTAAATTTGCGGCGCAATTTAGCACATTCCATGTGTTTAGCTCTGACCTGTGTCTCATTCACACTATCTTCTGGTACCGGTACAGAGCAACAATCTGTTGCGTCAATACGCCATGATATGAGAACGATCAGCAGCAGCTATTTATATCATCATTACCGTCGCCCCGCGACAGTCAGCAGTAGCTCTTTAATGCCATTATTGACTAATAAATCATCATTAAAAAAGGTCAGTTATCAAACACAGCAATCACCTGCCACAGGCTTCAGGCTTACCGGTTGCGATCCAGCGCAGCCACTTCATCATCCACTTCAGCAACCGCTTTGATCATCTTTTCACGACATTCATCGGCCAGCCGACGGACGTCTTCTTCACCCATTCCATCGGTGCTGATGGGGTCAAGAAATTTACCGGCGGCATAGCCTGCATGCCATTTATGCAGATCGATATTTTTGTGGGTACTGCTGAACACAATGGGGACGATGGGTAAACCGGCTTCAATGGCGAGGGCAAAGGCGCCGCTTTTAAATGGCAGCATGCCCTGGCCTTTGCTGCGCGTACCTTCCGGAAAAATGTACACGGCTCGCTGGCGATGTTTTACGATTTTTGCCATGGACTGCATGGTGTCCCAGGCTTTGGCTTTATTTTTACGGTTGATATACAGGTTGCCCGCCAGCCAGAACGCCAGCCCGAACACCGGGATATAACGCAGTTCTGTTTTGCCCAGAATAGCAATATTACGGGGCAGCATGCCGGTGCAGATAAACACGTCCAGTACGTCCTGATGATTGACGATATACACCGCAGCGCCATTACCGACCGGAGATTGATTCAGACGTTTCAGCCGGATGCCCAGTACCGGCAATGACCACGACATCAGCCCGGCAAGAAAAAAGGTATTATCACGATGCAGCGGACGCACCAGACAGAACAGCAGGGCAAAACAGCAGACAATCAGAAAGTGCCCTGTCAGATACAGGGAGCGGAAAGCAAATAACATAAGCCTGTCTCGTTCTTATTATTTCCGGTGCCGCCAGTCAACGCCGGTATGACGACTCTGAAACATGATGCAGAAAACGCGCGTATTGTCGCCGGAAAACCAACACGCGCAAGCTTTCTCTGTCACAAATGTGACTTACACCGGCCTGCTGATCTTTTTCAGCGGGTTCAGCAGGCCCGCTGCTCAGCGCAGGAAGAGTTGATATGTGGTGTTATCCGTCTCATCCCACCAGGGGTAACCCACCGCATCCATAAAGTTTTCCAGCTGATCGGTTTTGCCTTCCGGTACCTGCAGGCCTACCAATACCCGGCCATAAGCGGCGCCGTGGTTACGGTAGTGAAACAGGGAAATATTAAAATGCTTACCCAGTTTACGCAGGAAATTCAGCAGGGCGCCCGGGCGTTCCGGAAATTCAAAGCGGTATAAACGTTCGTCCGTCACTGATGCCGGCGCATGGCCACCCACCATATGACGGATATGGTATTTGGCCATTTCATCGTCGGTGATATCCAGCACCGGATAATTTTCACTGCGCAACTCTTCCAGCAGCTGATCACGGGCACCGACATCAGCGCTGACTTTCACCCCACAGTAGATCTGTGCGCGGTCGTCGTCCGCATACCGGTAGTTGAATTCGGTAATCGGACGCTTGCCGATCAGGCTGCAGAATTTCTGAAAACTGCCGGGCTGCTCGGGAATGGTGACGGCCAGAATCACTTCCCGGCCTTCACCGATTTCGGCAACTTCTGAGATATAGCGCAGGCGATCAAAATTCACATTCGCGCCGCTCAGGATGGCGACCAGATTCTGGTTTTCACAACCTTCCTGCTCTATGTATTTTTTGATGCCGGCCACACTCAGGGCGCCGGCGGGTTCACACACAGCCCGGGTATCGTCAAACACATCCTTGATGGCAGCGCAGATTTCATCCGGGGTACAGGTGACAACATCATCAATGTAGTCTTTGCAGACTTCCCAGGTGTTTTTTCCGATCTGAGCCACGGCTACGCCGTCCGCAAAGATGCCGACCTGCGGCAGGGTTACACGTTTTCTGGCTGCCAGTGCTGCTGCCAGACTGGCCGATTCGGTACTTTCCACCCCAATGACTTTGACTTCCGGACGCAGCGCTTTGATGTAGGCGGCAACCCCTGCTGCCAGACCACCGCCACCCACCGGAACAAATACAGCGTCCACCGGGCCGCGCAACTGGCGCAGGATTTCCATGCCGATGGTGCCCTGCCCGGCAATAACATCCGGATCATCATAAGGGTGGATATAGGTCATGCCTTTTTCTTCCACCAGTTTCTGTGAATAGGCAAAGGCGTCGTCGAAAGCGTCGCCATGCAGCACAACTTTGGCGCCCCGGGCACGCACGGCTTTGACTTTAATATCCGGCGTCGTGCGCGGCATCACGATGGTGGCTTTGATGCCCAGTTCTTTCGCCGACAGTGCCAGCCCCTGGGCATGATTACCGGCAGATGCCGCCACCACACCCAGCGCTTTTTCTTCATCGGACAGCTGTACCACTTTGTTATAGGCACCGCGTATCTTGAACGAATACACAGGCTGCTGGTCTTCACGCTTAACCCAGATCTGGTTGTTCAGCCGCTGCGTCAGAAAAGGGGCAATATGCAGCGGTGTTTCCACAGCAACATCATAAACGCGGGCCGACAGAATCTTTTTCAGGTATTCATTAAGCATGAGACATTCCGGAACAGGTAAAAAAAGCACGGGAATCCGTGCACAGGGGACGCATTGTAACGCATCACAGCATATAATTCGCTCAGTCCCGTTCAATCAAAACAGAACAGCCCGGTCCATTTTTAATACAGACGCAGCCTTATGACTCAAGACGAACTGAAACGCGCAGTAGGTGAAGCCGCTGCAGAATACATCCGCCCCTATCTGGAAGACGACAGTATCATTGGTGTCGGCACCGGCTCCACCGCCAACTGCTTTATTGATGCGCTGGCACAGCATAAACATCTGTTCGACGGTGCGGTGGCCAGCTCCGAAGCCTCGGCCCAGCGTCTGAAAGACCACGGCATTCCGGTGTATAACCTCAACTCGGTCAGTAACCTCGATTTCTACATCGACGGAGCCGATGAAATCAATGAGCATCTGGAGATGATCAAAGGCGGCGGCGCGGCCTTAACGCGCGAGAAAATCGTCGCTGCGGTGGCCAGAGAATTTGTTTGCGTGGCGGATGAATCCAAGCTGGTAGAACGTATGGGCACCTTCCCGCTGCCGGTGGAAGTGATTCCTATGGCGCGCTCTTACGTGGCCCGCGAAATCGTTAAACTGGGTGGTGACCCGGTATGGCGCGAAGGCGTGATTACCGATAACGCCGGCCACATCCTGGATGTGCACAATCTGGATATTCCATCCGCCATTGCCATGGAAGAAAAACTCAACCAGATTACCGGTGTCATCACCAACGGCCTGTTCGCCCTGCGTCCGGCTAACGTGTTGCTGCTGGGCACCCAGGATGGGGTCAGAACCATTAAGGCCAGTTAATGACCGCCGACGAGCAGAGTCGCACAGAACGCGGGCGGTTTTTCCGCCCCCGTTTCTGGCTGAAAGCCGGCATCATCCTGCTGCTGACGCTGTTGCTGACCGGCCTGCTACTGTGGCTGTTGCCGTCGCTGCTCAAGCCACTGCTGAACCGCCACCTGCCACATTGGCTGGGCAATAACGCCAGCCTGCAGATCGATACCTTCGACTGGCATACTCTGACGCTGAGCCGGTTTCAGCTGGCGCTGGAAGACGGCACCCTTGTCCGCATTGAAAACCTCGACCTGAATTACAGCCCGCTGTCACTGGCCAGCGGACGCTTTCATACCCTGACCGTCGATAAGCTGACCCTGAACCTTGCCCGGGAACGGGCGGAAGAAGTGGCGCAGGAAGCGGCCAGTGATGCCCGCGACGCTGCCCGCCGTCGTTTTAACCAGCCTTTTTCTGTACCGGCTTTCAGCCAGTGGCTGTCACTGCCCGCCGAACAGATCGACATCCACAGTATTCACCTGATTCACCCACAGCTGAGTCTGCAATTAACAGCCGATATCACCCCCCGGCGCTGGCATCTGGCGGGGGACCTGCAGCTCAATGACCAGCCCCTGCCCTGGGATCTGGAAGCACGGCTGCAGCAAAACGGTGACTGGCTGTTAATGCTGAGTGAACAACAGACATTGCTGACCCAGATGTTCGGCCATATTGAGCAGGATGCTGAGCACACCCGCCTCAGCCTTCATCACAGGGCCGATCTGGCAGCCATTCACGAGCGCCTGCCTCAGTTGCAGGATATTCCACTGCCGCTGAAAGACCTGCTGTTGCAGGCGGACATTGAAATCCCCAATGACGGTGTTCTGCCACGGGACGCCGTGGTCGGCGCGGTGTTAACCATCAACACTCAGGCTGCGGATCTGCCCGGCAACCTGCGCTGGCAGGAAGGTGAGTGGTTACTCAGCCTGACCAAAACAAGCGCAGCCGGTGACTGGCTGTACCGTTTTGATGGCCGCCCGCAGACACTGCGGGTTGAGGCCGCAGCCCTGCCTGAGGCGGTACTGAAGAAACCTCAGCCTCTGCTGATCACCAGCAGCCAGACGCTGAGCGGGCAATGCAGCGCGACACTGGATCAGTGTGCCGGCGAGGGCCTGCTGAACAACCAGCTGACCTCCATCGCCCGACAGTCGTACGCGACGCTGGATATCCACAGCAGTCTGCAATGGCAGGCCAGCGATGGCGCGTCGGTCCGGCTGCCAACCCAGATGGTCATACGCCCTGAGTTGTCAGCACTCACCGACCTGCCAGTGCAAAGTGCCCGTCTTAACGGTGAGCTGCAGGCCAGCCTGTCGCCAGCCGGCCAATGGCAGCTGCGCAGCGATCAGGGGTTTGTCAGTCAGCTGAATATAATCCCCGGCGACCCCTGGCAGCCGCTGGATCTGACGCTGGATATCGTGCCGCAGCTGTCGATGAGCGGAAATCTCAGCGACCTGACGCCACAACAGCTGGCACAGCGCAGCCGGGCCGCCAATCTGCCACTGAAAATTCAGGTGCGGCCATTTACCCTGAAATCAAAAGAGCAGAACAATATCCGCGAAGCCTCAACACTGATATTTAAACCGGCGGAATTATCCTGCCAGCCTTTTTTCCCGCCCACCGGCATCCGCGCCCTGTGCGATGTAAAACTGGCACTGGCCAAATCTTCGCTGGGTGAATGGCCGGTTCCTGATGCTCAGTTCAGTGGTCCGCTGACGGTCAGCTACGGCATCCGCGACAGTCTGATCGCCCGCAACAGCAGCACCATAAAGAGCGTCAACAATCTCAGTGGCCGCTTTGACGTCACCGCCGCCAACCAGCAGGCGGCTTTACGCCTGCGGATTCAGCACGATCTGGACAGCGGCAAAGGATCATTGCAATGGCACCTGAAAGATACCCGGCTCGACTGGGATGACATGCAGCTGGCAGAAATGTTGCCGCTGACCAAAGTTGAGTTTTTATCCGGCAGTATTGCCGGCCAGGGCTGGACTGACTGGCAAATCAGTGACCAGGGCACCGAGATCACACCCGACCTGATGCTGCGTGCCGATAATCTAAGTCTGACTTACGACAGCAGCATCGCCCTCGATCAGTGGAACGGCCTGTTTGCCCTGCGCCGCCCGTTCAGGGGTGACTACCTGCTGGATGCACAGGTCAGCGGCAAAAGCCTGAATCCCGGAGTCGAACTGAGCGATATCCTGGCCCGCAGCCAGACGCGCATACCCGCCGATTTTTCCTACGTGTTCAGCGATATTTACGAAGTGCATACCGACGTGCTCGGCGGCCGCGTTCATATTCCTGAGGTAAAGTATGACAGCCGCAAAGACATCAATGCCTTTGGTATCGAGTTAGAACATATTCAGATGGCGAAACTGGCCGCACTGGAAGCCTCCGCTGAGGTGAACGCCACCGGGACACTGGACGGCGTTTTACCTGTGGTACTGACCCCGCAGGGCGTACAGGTTCCCGGCGGCGCCTTATTTGCCCGCGAGCCCGGCGGCACCATCCGCTACAATAACGCGACATCACAATCTCTGGGGCAGACCAATCAGGCGGTAAACCTGGCTATGACGGCGCTGGAAAATTTCCGCTACGACACTCTGAAGTCCGACATTAAATACGCCGAAGACGGTGCCCTGACGCTGGGGCTGCAGTTTCAGGGCAAAAACCCGGATTTCTTTGACGGCCAGAAAACCAACCTGAATGTCAGCCTGGAATATAATCTGCTGGATCTGCTGGAAAGCCTGCGTATCGCCAACGATACAATCAGCAAACTGGAAGAGAAATATCAATGAACAGTTTCGATAACAGGAGCCGGTCACAAAGTACCGGCTCTGAGGATAGTTAAAGCGCCATTGTTTTCAACGCAGAAGCCAGCTGATCCAGTTCTGTTGTAGTATTAAACACCGACGGTGTAATACGCACACAGGCACCACCGGCCAGGCCAGTGCGATGCACGGAAAAAATGTTAAATTCTTTCAGCAGGCGGGCCGCAATGGCTTTATTCGCTTCTGCGCTGGTCTGCCCTTTTAAGCGCAGCGACGATATCGCCCCCATAGCATGATCATTGTCAGCCGCAATTAATTCCACGCCTTTAATATCAGCCAGCTGTTGCCACCAGTAGCGGCGCAGATAAGCCAGGCGCGTCGCTTTTAACGCACTGCCTTTACCACCGCCCATTTTACTGTGAAACTCCAGCGCCGCCGGCACCGTCAGCCAGCTGGCCATATTCAGCGTACCGGAATGCACCCGGGTATAAATGCGGCTGGTGTCTTCTGAGCCGTCACCGGCGGCCTGAGCGATATCGTTAAGGCGTCCGTTGCGGATATACATAATGCCGGCGCCTAACGGCGCGCCCATCCATTTATGCAGATTAAAGGCAATAAAATCGGCACCCAGATCCTCAACGGTAAAGTCCAGCTGTCCCCAGGAATGGGCGGCATCCACGATACAATCCACACCGAGTTTACGTGCCTCGGCAACGACTTCTTTCACCGGAATCACTAAACCATGGCGATGGCTCATATGGGTCAGCAACAGCAGTTTTACCTGTGGGTTTTGCTCTAATGCAGTGCGGTAGAAGGCGACGTATTCCTCGTCAGTGGCCTGCTCCGGCAGGTTAATGACGATACGTTTCATACCGCGTTGCTGCCATTTATCAAACGCCGCCTGAGCGGAATCGTAGTCCGTATCGGCGTACATCACGGCATCGCCGGTTTTTAAACCACGATAATTGCTGATTAAATTCATCAGCGCTTCGGTGGCACCCCGGGTGAATGCAATTTCGTTATCGCCGGCCCCCAGCAACGCAGCCGTCTGCTTCACAATGGTAAAGAATTCCGGCAGAAACTGCCGGCGTGAATAGTATGAGCTGAGCGTATTCACTTTCTGCGTCTGCGCAAAATACTCTTTCATGACCGGGCGGCTCATCACGCCCCAGTTGCCGTTTTCCAGCTGGATAATATCGTCCGGTAAATCGTACTGCGCCCGGATACTGCGCCAGAAATCTTCGTTATCAGCGCGGGCATCGGCAGAAGCAATAACGGCTTCCGCCTGTGCTGAATTAAAAACAGAAAGGGCTGCCGAAGCAGCCACTCCCTGGAGAAAGTTTCTCCGTTTCACATGCATCTCCTCAGAACTGATAGTCGGCACGCAGGTAGTACTGACCACCGTCGGTGTCGTAAGGTGAATTACGCGAATATTTCAGACCGCGGTTTGCCTGATAAATCGCCTGATCCGGATATTCATCAAACAGGTTCTCAGCACCTAAGCGCAGAGCCAGTTCCGGCATTACATTCCATGTGACCGATGCATCGAACAGGGTCATAGCCGCAAAGTCCTGGAACTCATAGCCGGTGGCACTGGTCTCGGCAAAGTCAGTCCATTCTCCGTAGTAGCGTGCACGGGCCATAAATTCCCACTCATCCATTGCCCATACCGCACTGATATTGCCTTTCCAGTTCGGCTGGCCGTTTTCCAGTGCATTGGTGTTGTATTCACCCAATGTACCGTCTTCTTTTTCTACGTCTGTTTCGTTGTAATTTACCGCAGCCGTCAGACGCAGTTCACTGTCAGTTAACGGCAGATTATACCCTGCGGTCAGATCAACGCCTGTGGTGCGGGTATCGAACGCATTGGTGTAGAAAGACACACTACTCACACTATCAGCACCGGAATAACCCGATGCCGCCAGATCCGCGCGCACAGCATCGTCCACCGCATAGTTCTGTGACTGCCCCATACGATCGTCCACATCGATCTGATAAACATCCAGTGTTGCTGTCAGACCTGTGTAGCTCTGGAATGTCATACCCACACTGTAGGACTGAGATTCCTCCGGCTTAAGATCTTTAGCACCAAAGTATTTGGCAACCGGTGAGGTTGGCGAAACACGACCCGAGGTGTACAGCGTCAGTGTATCGCTGTCTAACCCCTGAGAAATATTTTCGCTGTATAACTGCCCCGGCGTCGGCGCTTTAAAACCTGTGCTGAAGGTGCTGCGCAGGGCCAGACTGTCATTAAATTCATAACGGAAAGACGCTTTACCGTCGAAGGTATCACCGAATTCTGAATAGTCTTCATAACGCAGTGCCAGTCCTGTGGTGACTTTTTCCGTTAAGGGCATTTCAGTATCGATATAACCGGCGTAAGAGTCCTGGTCCCAGCTGCCTTCCTGCTGAGGATTAAAACCGGGAAAACCGTTAGACCCGGACGGGAAGCCTTCCTCAGCCAGATCACCAATAGCATAAGAGGCATATTCACCAGCGCTGATTTCGTAGGTTTCCTTACGGGATTCCAGGCCATAGGAAATATTTGCCGGATAAGCGAACAGATCAGAGTACAGCATGTAATCAAAATCGAGGTTGGCGGTAATCTCTGTCTGTTTTAATTCACCCAGATAAAAACCGGTCGGACTGGCACTGCCCAGAGAGGCATTAATGGAATTATGCATGTAATAGTCAATTTCATTCTGACCATAAGTCACACTGGCATCCCAGTTGGTTTTCTCACCCAGCTTACCGCTCACACCAACCGTTGCTGTGGTGTCTTTATCTTTCTGACCAAAACGAGGGGAGAAACCACCCGGATAAATATCCAGCAGGTCGTAGGCAGGATCACTGGCGCTGTCGCCGTAGGCACCGGCGGTTGCCGGGTTACGCCAGTTAAAATCAGACCAGCCCTGACCTTCACCGTAAACAGCGAAGCCGTAAAGTTTTACAGCGCCAAGGTTGTAGTCTGCATTAACAGAACCACGAAGATCACGGGTATCCGGCTGCCCCCAGCGCTGCACCGGGTCATTCACGCTGATGCCTGTATCCTGCTCATACTGGATAGCGTCGGCACGCTGGTTGGTACGCGAGGTATAGGCCGAGCTTGTGCCCTGGATACTGGCAGTAATATGTCCCTGTTCTCCCAGCGCCATACCGCCACGCAGACCGCTCTGAAATTCATCACCGTCGCCTTCGTAATACTCACCGGCCTGAGTAAAGCCGCTGATGCCGGAGTCATCGGCAAGAATAATATTGATGACCCCGGCCAGGGCATCCGATCCATATTGCGCGGCGGCACCGTCACGCAATACCTCGATGCGCTTGATGGCCGATGTCGGCAGCTTGGATAAATCCGGCGCCTGAGAGCCACGATCACTCAGCAGTGCACTGCGGTGCCAGCGTTTACCGTTAATCAGCACCAGTGTGTGGTCCGGACTGAGTGCCCGCAGACTGGCCGGACGTACAAAGACCTTACCGTCTGCCATTGGCAGACGTTTAACATTATATGAAGGAGCCAGTACCGATAATTTATCCGCCAGATCGCCGGAAGATACGTCGGTTAAAGAACTTTCAGACAGAACATCCACCGGTGCCATAGTCTCGAATAAAGTACGTTCGCTCGCACGCGTACCGGTTGCAATCACTTCTTCCAGGCGTTCCTTGCCAGCTTGATCTGTTGTTTTTGACAGTGCTTTATTTTCATCCGCCAGACTGTTTACTGAGGCGATGGACACAGCGAGTGATAAAATACTCAGACAGGTATTTTTCATGTTGCAGGAACCCCTGATACTTAAAAAGGAGTCCGCACGCTAAACCGGGTTTATTGCACTTTACTGACATATCTGTGACAACTTAAGCCATGATTAAGTCAGGTCATGATCGGATTTGTATTAATCAAAATGTCACAGCGATTGATTCAAATATTCACAACCCGGATATTGAATAAGAGAAATTGCAGGTTAAATTCTGCTGTTGTTATAAGCCGAATAATCATTCGGTTAAACTGGAACAATAGCCTCTGCTGAACAGATGCTATGTTCAACGGTCCACAAACCGCCTGTCAGCCCTGAATGAATATCACCGTCCTCTGAGCCTTTGGTTATACCGCCCGCGCAGGCCATCCATCCGGCCAACAGTCCAGAGCCACGACGATACAACACACAAAGCGGCTTCTCTCCGCCAGCACCGAATCCACAGGCGCTCTTCGGCCCTGTTCAGATGATAAACACCCTCCGGTCATATCCATGTCATATTAAGCCTGCACAGTGCGGCCCCGGTATGCCGCAGACCAGGACCGCGAAAATTGCGTTAAATCAGAGCCAAATCGCGCTAAACTAAGGATAATTCCAACAGTCCCGCACACACTCTGATCAGGAGATTCATCATGTCTTTCAGCGATGCCCAACGTTTTTTCCCGGAAACCCGTATGCGCCGCATGCGCCGCGATGATTTTTCGCGCCGCCTGATGCGTGAAACCACGCTGACCACCGACGACCTGATCTACCCTATGTTCGTGATGGAGGGACATCAGGAGCGTGAGCCCATTGCCTCTATGCCGGGCATCGAACGCCTGTCCATTGATGAACTGGTGAAAGAAGTGAAAGAACTGTATCAGCTGGGAATTCCCTGCATTGATCTGTTCCCCTATACACCGCTGGATGCCAAATCCGAACTGGCGGAAGAGTCCTTCAACCCTAACGGACTGATTCAGCGTGCCATCCGCGCCGTCAAAGATGCGGTGCCGGACATGGGTGTGATGACGGATGTGGCACTGGACCCCTTCACCACCCACGGTCAGGACGGCATCATTGATCAGGAAGGTTATGTCCTCAACGATCGTACTGTGGATACTCTGGTCAAACAGGCACTGTCTCATGCCGAAGCCGGCGCAGACATCGTCTCGCCTTCGGACATGATGGACGGCCGTATCGGCGACATCCGTGAAGCGCTGGAAGAAGAAAGCTTTGTGAATACCCGCATCATGGCGTACTCCGCCAAATACGCATCCGCCTTTTATGGCCCGTTCCGTGATGCCATCGGCTCTTCCGGCAATCTGGGTAAAGGCAACAAATTCAACTATCAGATGGACCCGGCCAACAGCAACGAAGCCCTGCATGAAGTCGCGCTTGATCTGGGTGAAGGGGCTGATATGGTGATGGTGAAACCCGGCATGCCCTATCTGGATATCGTGCGCCGGGTAAAAGATGAATTTCAGGTGCCAACCTTTGTCTATCAGGTAAGCGGTGAATACGCCATGCAGAAAGCAGCGGCCCAGAATGGCTGGCTGGATGACGAGGCCATCATGGTCGAATCACTCACCTGCATTAAACGCGCCGGCGCAGATGGCATTCTTACCTATTACGCCAGACAGTATGCCGAGTGGCTCAACGATTAAGCGCTGCTCATTCTTAACAACGCTCAGAAGGGAATGCTATGGCCGACGCCATTACTGAAGAAAAAGTCATCGACCTGACCAGCCCGGAATATTATATCAACCGCGAGCTGTCGCACCTGCAGTTTAATATCCGTGTACTGGAGCAGGCCCTGGATGAGCGTCATCCATTACTCGACCGGTTATTTTTTCTCTGTATTTTCAGTAAAAACCTGGATGAGTTTTATGAAGTCAGGGTCGCCAATCTGACCCAGCAGCTGGCCTACGCCCGTGAGCAGGCCGGCGCGGATGGCATGCACCCACAACAGGTTCTGAGCGCGATTCACACCCTGTGCAGTGCCACCGTTGAACGTCAGTATCATATTCTTAATGACACCCTGTTACCGGCGCTGAAAGCTGAAAATATTCACTTCCTGCGCCGCGCCGATCTGACCGATGCGCAGCGGGACTGGGTACGGGCCTATTTTGAAGAAGCCGTGCAGCCACTGATCAGCCCGATCGGGCTTGACCCTTCACACCCCTTCCCGCGGCTGGTCAATAAAAGCCTGAATTTTATTGTCGCCCTGGAAGGCAAAGATGCCTTTGGCCGGCAGACAGGGATGGCGATTATTCCGGCGCCGCGTTCGCTGCCGCGCATTGTGCGTATTCCTGATGAACTCTGTGGCAGTGGTGATAACTTTATCTTCCTGTCGTCCATGATTCACGAATACGCCGATGATCTGTTTCCGGGCATGACGGTGAAAGGCTGTTACCAGTTCCGCGTTACCCGTAACGCCGACCTGGAACTGGACCACGACGATACCGCGGATCTCGCTTCTGTACTGGAAGATGAACTGCACTCGCGTAACTTCGGCGAAGAAATGCGCCTTGAAGTGGCGGATAACTGTCCGGAAGATCTGGCCAACTTTCTGTTACACCAGTTCAGTCTGGAACAGAACGACCTGTACCGGGTTAATGGCCCGGTCAACCTGGGCCGTATGATGGAAGTGATCGGCCAGATCAACCGCCCGGATCTGCAATACACGCCTTTCACGCCGGGGCTGCCGAAGCACATTAAATTTAACAAAAGCATTTTTGAAAGCATCCGCGACAAAGATGTATTACTGCTGCATCCGTTTGAATCTTTCACCCCCGTGGTGGATTTATTACGCGAGGCGGCGAAAGATCCCAATGTACGGGCCATCAAACAGACGCTGTACCGCACCGGCGCCAAATCAGAAATTGTGAATGCACTGGTGGATGCCGCCCGTAACGGTAAAGAAGTGACCGTCGTAATTGAATTACGCGCGCGCTTTGATGAAGAAGAAAACCTCTATCTGGCTAACCGCTTACAGGAAGCCGGGGCCGTCGTGGTGTACGGTGTGGTGGGTTATAAAACCCACGCCAAAATGATGCTGATCGTACGTAAAGAAGGTGATAAGTATAAACGCTACATTCACCTGGGCACGGGTAACTACCATGCCGGTAACGCCCGCGCCTATACCGACTACAGTTTCATGACCTGTGATGACTCCATCGGCGAAGACGTCCATAAAGTATTCCAGCAACTGACCGGTATGGGCGAAGCGCTGCGTATTAAAAAGCTGTTTCATGCGCCCTTTACCCTGCATAAAAAATTAATCGAAATGATTGATCGTGAGCGCGGCCATGCCGAAGCCGGTAAACCGGCGTTAATCCGCCTCAAGGCCAACGGCCTGACCGAGCCGAAAGTTATCCGTGCGCTGTATAAAGCCTCTCAGGCCGGCGTCCAGATTGAACTGATTATCCGCGGCATGTGTTGCCTGCGTCCCGGCGTGGAAGGCGTTTCAGACAATATCCGTGTACGTTCGGTCGTCGGCCGTTTCCTGGAACATACCCGGGTGTATTACTTCCTCAATAACGGCAAAGATGAAATCTATGCCGCCAGTGCCGACTTAATGGAGCGCAACCTGCTCAACCGGGTAGAAACGGCCTTCCCGATTGAAAATAACAAGCTCAAAGAGCGTATGAAGACAGAGCTGGAAGCCTATATTCTGGATAATTGCCAGGCCTGGGATCTGCAGCAGGACGGTACCTATGTACGTGCCCAGCCAGCCGAGGGCGAAGAACCTGTACTGGCTCAGAACATACTGCTGGAAACACTGGCCAGCGCTTCCTGATCAGCACACGGAAATGCCGCCCGGGCGTTTCCGGGCTGACCAACCGATAAAATCCTATATACTGCCTCAACCGAATCCGCGCGGAGACTCCTTTATGTCTGCTAACACTATTGTTTCTGAAACCCTGTACCAGGGCTATGCACAATCTTTTGAAGTCACCCGGCAACTGTTTGAAGTGAACACCGGGCATCAACATCTGCAGATTGTCGATACGCCATTTATGGGCCGGGTAATGTTGCTGGATGGTGTGGTACAGACAACCGAAAAAGATGAGTTTATTTATCACGAAATGATGGTGCATGTGCCTTTATTTGCTCACCCGGATCCGAAACGGGTACTGATTATTGGTGGCGGTGACGGCGGCATTCTGCGTGAAGTACTGCGCCACAAAAACGTGGAACATATCACCCAGGTGGAAATTGACCAGAGCGTGATTGATATGTGCAAAGAGTACTTCCCGAACCATTCACAGGGCGCCTTTGATGACCCGCGGGCGAATATCGTGATTGCCGACGGGAAAGACTTTGTCGCCAACTGTCGCGAAAAATTTGACGTTATTATTGCTGATTCCACCGACCCGATCGGCCCTGGCGAAGTCCTGTTTACCGCCGATTTCTACGCCGATGAAAAACATAACTGTCTGGCCGAAGGCGGCATTATGGTGGCTCAGAACGGTGTCCCCTTTATGCAGGGTGAGGAAATCACCAATACCTGGCAGCGCCTGAGCAAACTCTATCGTGACGCCAGCTTCTATGTGATGCCGGTCCCCACCTACGTAGGCGGATTTATGACCCTGGCCTGGGCCAGCGATAACAGTGCCCTGCGCAGCCAGTCGGTGGAACAGATTCAGGCCCGGGTAGATGCTGCAGGCATTGAGACCCGGTACTACAACGCCGGTGTTCACGTTGCTGCCTTTGCCCTGCCCAACTACATTAAGACTCTGATGAAATAAGCAGAGCGGCAGGAAGGGGGTCTGCCACTGAGCAATTGGTCCGGCCCCGCTCCGGAAGGCCCTGTGTTACACAGCGGGAAGCTTCTTCGTCTGATCACTGTGGCAGGATCTGCCAACCAGGCGCGCAAAGGAGGGTTTTTTCTCCCTTCCCGCCCCCGGTGTCTATACTCAGAGGATGAATCAATCCTCGCCAGACGTTATCAGTACCGGTCAGCTACACCAGTGGCACACGGCATTCCTGCAGCTGAATGCCGCCCGGCTGGATGTCGCCCGTGGTCTGATGCTGCGCCGCCAGCGACTGGTTCTGGACAGCCTGCCTCTGCTGTTTCACCTCAATCACCCGCGTCTGCCCGGGTTTATTCATAATCATGTGCCCTGTGGCATCGCCCACTACACCCCGGATAAAGACGCTGAAGAAGCCCTGCGCGCCATTGCCCGGGGCGTGCAGCTGCCGCGTGGATTTTCGCAGCAGCAGATTACCGGAATCTATCTGATGGGCAGCCTTGGCTCACTGGCTCAGGCGCGCAGCAGCGATCTGGATGTCTGGCTGTGTTATGACGAGGCCCTGTCCGGGCAGGAAATCATCGACCTGCAGAGCAAATGTGACCGCATTGAGCGCTGGGCGGAAGACATGAATGTTGAGCTGCATTTCTTCCTGATGAATCTCAGCGATTTCCGCCGCGGCGCCAGTCACGAAGCGGACGGCGAAGACTGCGGCAGCACTCAGCATGTCCTGCTGCTGGACGAATTTTACCGCAGCGCCCTGTGGCTGGCCGGACGTCAGCCCAGATGGTGGCTTATTCCCTGTGAACAGGAGCGGCGCGCCGACCAATGGTGGCAGACACTGCAGGAGCATCACAGAGTCAACGCCGATCACTGGATCGACTTTGGTGCCGTGCCGTCCATTCCCGCGGCAGAGTTTGTCGGAGCCGGGCTCTGGCAGCTGAATAAAGGCTTATCGGACCCCTATAAATCGTTACTCAAACTGCTGATTCCCCGCCATTACGCCGGTCAGTTCCCCAACATCCGCCCACTCTGCTGGGACCTGAAACAACAGGTACACAAGGGCACCACCGATGCCGGGAGCAACGACGCTTATCTGTTAATGCTGGCGCGTATCACCCGTCAGCTGCAGCAGGACGGCAATCATGAACGGGTGGAACTGGCGCGCCGGGCTTTTTACTTTAAGGCGCGGCTGACACTTTCCGACCTCAGTAAAACGCAACAGAACAGCTGGCGCGCCCAGACAATGCGCAGTCTGTGTCGCCAGTGGGGCTGGAGCGAGAATTACATCCGCGAGCTGGATCAGCGCCCGGACTGGTCACCGCTGCGCATCGCCCAGGAGCGCAACGCCCTGATCAGTGAGATGCTGGGCAGCTACCGTTTTCTGGCAGGTTTCAGTCAGAAATATGCGCCTAAAGTCAGAATCAGCAAACAGGATACCCAGACACTGGGGAACCGTCTGTATGCCGCCTTCGACAGTCGGCCAGGAAAAATTACCGACATCAATCCGGGAATCAGCCCGGCCATGGGGCAGGAAAAAATGGCCCTGAATTTAAAACAGGATATCTGGCAACTGATTCCCGGAGTGTTTTATCGCAGTGAAGACGACAACACAGAACAGCAACAGGTCCTGAAACAATCCCCCAGTCTGGTGGAATTACTCTGCTATGCCAGAGTCAACGGCATGCTGGAAAATTATACCCGGACGGCAATTTACCCGACGCATAACCCGCTGAGCAAATACGAGCTGAAAGAAGTGTGCGAAGAAATCCTCGACATCCGCCCTTATCAGCCGGAAACAGCGGATTTCCGCAGCGCCCCCCGGCCTCTGAGCTGGTATCTGCACATCAATGTCGGCGTTGACCCTCAACACGAACTCAGCCGCCGCGGGATGCAGAAACTGAGCAACCGCGATGACGCTCTGGGATACAGCTCGGCGCGCGAAAACCTGATTCACACCCTGGATCTGGTGTCAGTAAACAGCTGGGGCGAATGGCAGGTGGAGCGCTTCACCGGTGGTGCGGCCATCGGCCAGTGCCTGCGACTGATGCTGCAACAGTTCCCCCGCGCCCGCCAGCACGGCTGGCCGGAATATCAGGTAAGCTGCCACTGCGCCTCGCGCGCCAGCGCCATCCGTCTGCGGGTGGAAACCCTGCTCAATGATGTGTTCAGCCATTTTCTGCAACAGCCCAAAGCGCCCTATATTATCGAGGCCGCAGAGATCTGGTATATGCTGGAAAACAGCCGCGAAGGCGTCCAGCTGCGCATTGCAGACACCCCCCTGAAGTTACTGGCATTGCTGTCGCGCCCGGCACGCAGTTTTGTCAATTACACCCTGGACCGCAGTGCTCTGGTAAACAGCCCCATCCGCCTGGCCTTTGAACGCGCCCGGCCGGGTTACTGGCAGCTGTTTTACTGGCGCCGGGAAGGCCGGCTGTATTTCTATTTTGTCGATGAGAAAGGCGCATTATTGCATCAGCAATGGCCGGATCAGGAAGGCAGCAGCGAGTATTGGCTGCGTCCGGTACTGAGGTTTTTACGGCAGGTGGATGAACGTTGGGTACGCAAAAGCAACCGCGAACAATTGCGTAAAATTCTGCTGTTTGAGCTCAGGCGCAAAAACAAAAGTATTGAATTTGAACTGATCCGCCGTAAGCTGCCGGACCTGCCGCAACAAACCAGTGCCATAGATCTCAGGGCCGTGCTGGACAGCGAGCAGCAGGTAACATTTTACTGTGACGGTGTTGAATTCAGCCACTGGCAATACGGCAATAAACTCTATTCACACCTGATCCGGGAAGTGCTGAAACGACGTGAAAGCAGCCAGACTTATCCGTTATTTCTCAACGATGTTCAGTTGCCCGGCAAACAGAATATGATCGAACATCTGAAAGTAAAACAAAGGCTGGAATCACGCCTGGTTCAGGCGTTAAAAGAACTGAGTGTTAATGCTGAATAGCGACCAATAAAAAAGCCTCCTGACGGACACTACTGTCCCACAAATTTTTATTTAAATTTTTGCGAAAAACTCCAGGTCCCTTGTCCTCATAGAGGGGCCTTACCCCTCTCGCCGGACCGGCTACCTCCCCGCTTCGCGCTTTCTGGCTCGTATACCCTTG
>MDTG01240330.1_pt1 | contig 25410 bp, 27 predicted proteins | sample 811421 | NCBI WGS metagenome assembly MDTG01 (sample SAMN05326645, study PRJNA326480) | marine metagenome | isolation source: seawater | place: Pacific Ocean: South East | collected 2011 | reverse complement strand
TTTTTTTTATATACTTTATAGGAAATAATTGATTTCCCAGTATCACGAGTAAATCTGCCATATTATCTGATTTCCTTATCCCATATTAGAAGGATAGGCCATAGACCATTATTTATCTAGATATATATATGTTCGTATAATATATATTATGTAATTATTCTACGAAGAAAACTTGTTGGCTATCAATGCGATAACTATTGATTAATTGTTTAGCATAATCTGAGCTTAGCCAGTTAAATAAATCTAATGGAACTGTATTATTTATAGCTTTGCATCGAGTGTGGTTAACTAAAATAAGGCCATATTCATTCTTAAGTTCATATTTATTCTCATACAGGATTTGGTGATTAGCTTTATTTTTATATTTAAGCCAAGTCGACCTGTCAGTAAAAATATATGCATCTTGCGCTATGGCTATGTTTAAAGACGGGCCCATGCCCTGACCTGTTTCAAAGTACCATACCCCACTGCTTTTAACTGGGTCAAAATTAGCATTATCCCATATTGATATTTCAGCGAAGTGTGTTCCGCTAGAATCAGATCTAGATATAAATTTTGACTTGTTACTCGCGATGGCTAAAAAAACATTTGATGGCTTTTTAATAGAAGCTATGTTCGCAGGATCTCGAGATGGTCCCACAATTATGTAATCATTATACATTAGTTTATGTCTTTTAATTCCATATCCTTCTTTCATAAATTGCATTTCTCTTTTTTTATCATGAACAATTAACAGATCTGCATCACAGTTTTTTGCATTCATAATAGCTTGCCCAGTCCCAACCGCAACGACTTTAATGTCATGTGAGGCATAATCTGGGTAATTAGGTAATAAATATTCATATAGCCCAGAATCTCTAGTTGATGTAGTAGACTGTATGACAATATTATCTGCGCTTAAGTGTGTAAAAGAGATAAGTGAATAAAATAAAAATAAATATCTATGCATCAACTATCCCTCCATCTTTTAAAATGATATTAATACATTTTAAATTATTTAAAAAACTATCATCGTGTGAAACAAGAATCAATTGGGTATTATTATTAATATAGTTCTTAATGATATCATAAATAAGATTTGTATTATATGAATCTAAATTATTTGTTGGTTCATCATAGAAGATAATTTTTGGCTCTATAACTAAGGACCTCATAAGGGAAACTAATTGTAATTCACCTCCAGAGATATGGTATATATATTTATCAGATAAATATTCTAGTGAATATTGCTTTAATAAGTTAATTACCTTATTCTTTCGGTCTGCTTTTGCGATATTTTTACAGTATAATGCATGAGAAAGATTTTCATATACAGTAGCTTTTAGAAAGTTTGGATTTTGAAAAATAAAACTTGTACATGTATCATTTTTATAGTTTTTAGTTACGATTCCCGATGTTGGCTTAATTAATCCATACATTAATTTTAATAAAGTTGTTTTTCCAGCACCATTAGAACCTCTTAGAGCTATAATTTCGTTTCTATTTACATCTAAGTTTATATTATCAATTATAATTTTATTATTTATAACGTAAGAAATATTTCTTAAAGATATAATTTTATTCATAAGTATATTCTCTTTATAATAAAAATTATTATGTTAATTGTGATTGCTAATATAATAAGCACAATACCAAGGCTTAATGCAAGAGCAAGATCCCCTCGTGATGTTTCAAGAACAATGCTTGTAGTCATTACTCTTGTCATATTTGCTATATTTCCACCAACTATAATTACCGCACCAACTTCTGATAATGCTCTACCTAAACCTGTCATAATGATTATGAGTAAATCATATCTACACTCTTGAACGATAGTATATGCCGTTTTGTGACTGGATGTATTAATAGACTTTAAATATTCACTTAATTCAGTATATCGATTTTGTAAAGATTTATATGATAAAGATATTATTATAGGAGTAACAATAATAAATTGAGCGATAATCATTATTGTAGGTGTATATAAAATCTCTAAAAAACCCAGAATACCAGAAAAAGAAAAAATGATGTACAGTATTAGCCCAACAACTACGGGTGGCAGGCTCATGAGAGAATTTACAATAAGTAAAATATAATTTTTACCATAAAAATTATTTATTACCAGCATTGATGCTATATATATTGAAATTATTGAAGATAAGATAGTTGCAAATACTGAGACATATAAAGACAGTATTACAATATTAAAGAATTTATTATCTAGAGTAGATAATATAATTGATAGATCTGAAAAAATTTCCATTAGATTTATCTTACATATAAGTCTTTGAAAGAAATACCTTGTGAGTCTTTAGTAGATACAGTTTTTACCTCAAGAGGCCATTTTATATCTAAATCTGGATCATCATATTTGATGGTTTTCTCGCTTTCAGGATGATAATATTCTGTTGTTTTATATAAAACAGTTGCTTCATCACTGGTTGCGATAAAGCCGTGTGCAAAACCTTTTGGTATCCATATATGTAAATTATTATCTGAAGATATTACTTCACCATGCCAATAACCAAAAGTTTTAGAGTCCTGTCTTATATCGACCACCACATCAAAAATCTCTCCTTTAATAACCCTAACTAATTTATCTTGCTGATAAGGGTTGCTTTGGAAATGCAATCCTCTTAAAACATATTTTTTTGTAAATGAATGATTGTCTTGTACAAAGGAAATATCTGAACCTAATAGATTATTGAAATCGTTAGCATTATAGGATTCAAAGAAATAGCCTCTTTCATCTTTGAATATATCAGGCGAAAGTATATGTACATTATCAAATATAATTTTAGATTTTTTCATAACAAATTATCTTATATAACTCTTCAAAAAGCGTATTAGATAATACTCCCAGTTTTCAATATCAATGTCAAAACATGAGCAAATTTTCTGATTAGATAAAACTGTGTACGACGGTCTTTTTACTGTTGACTTATAATTACTAGATGTAGTTGGTATAACTTTAACATTATATTTTGAATTAATTTTAGCAGCTTCTCTAATTATTTTACTAGCAAAATCATACCACGTAGTAAATCCTGACGGACAGAGATTAAATACTTGATTCTCTTTTATATTATTTTTCCTTTCTATAATATTAAGTAAGAAAATATTAATTACTTCTCCAATTAGATAAGACGATGTAGGGGTTCCATATTGATCAGACACTACTTTTAATTCTTCTTGCAAAGTTGCATTTTTTAAAATACTTTTTACAAAGTTATGCCCCTGAGCACCATAAACCCATGATGTCCTAAAAATTGTATAACTACACTTACTGTCCATAATAAACTGATCTCCCCTATTCTTACTATCACCATAAACGTTTAGCGGATTTGAATGATCATTCTCAACATATGGTATTTCTTTATAACCATCATATATATAATCAGTAGAGAAATGTATTAAATGGATACTATTCATTTTGCATATAGATGCGATATTCTTAACCGCATTTGAATTTACCTCATAGCATAATGCATTATTTTTTTCTGCTTCATTTACTTGTGTATACGCAGCAGCATTAATTAGATATTGCGGTCTGGTCTTGCTTAAGATATTGCTGACGCTGATTTTATCAGTAATATCTAATTCTTTGTGATTAAATGCATAAACTTCATATTTATCTTTTAAAGCTGTTAATATTTCACTTCCAACAATACCATTTGATCCAAGAAGTACTACTTTTAATGACATGCTAGGTTTTATACTTATCTAAGTAGAAATCAATCGTATCAGAGATACCGTCTGCGAAGGATTTTGACGGCTTCCAATCTATATTTTTAATAATAAAAGAATTATCAATAGCATATCTATAATCATGCCCAGGCCTATCATCAACATATTTAATTAATTTTTTATAATCTGATGTGCTATTTAATTTTTTCGACAAAATGTCGCATATCTGATTTATAAGATCTAGATTCTTTAGCTCATTTTCACCACCAATATTAAAATGAGAATATTGAGTCTTGGATTCAATGATTTCTATGAGGGCATCACAGTGATCATCAACGTATATCCAATCTCTTATATTATTGCCTTTTCCATAAACAGGGATGCTTTTATTGTTTAGTGCATTATGAATGACTTTAGGAATAAGCTTTTCTAGATGCTGATTAGGGCCATAGTTATTAGAGCAATTTGTGACTATCAGTGGAAGTCTATGTGTATTTATGTAAGAAAAAACTAAATGATCTCCAGCAGCTTTGCTAGCAGAATATGGATTTTTAGGTGAATACTTTGTGTTTTCTGTAAAAGGACTGTCATTATCTTGTAAATCTCCATAAACTTCATCCGTGGATATTTGAATGAATTGAATATTTAAGTCATTTTGATACTGGTAATAATATTCTCTGAATAGATCTAATAATGTTTGTACACCCAATACGTTTGTTTTAATGAACTCGTAAGATGATTCTATTGAGTTATCAACGTGTGTTTCTGCAGCAAAGTTAATAAATATATTTGGTTTATGCTTATTGATTATTTCTCTAATTCTATTTTTATTGTTGATATCTTCATCGTAAAAAAAATATTTTGCATTATTATTAATAAATTCTAAATTAGATTGATCTGAAGCGTATGTTAACTTATCGATATTTATAATTTCGGTCGTAGAATGTTGATTCCATCTTCGTATAAACCTAGAGCCTATAAACCCAGAACCCCCAAAGACTAATATGCTCACTTAGTATATATTCCGAATAAAGTTAGTTTTGATCTTAGAAAAGACCGATAATATTTCCGTCATCATCAATATCAATCCTCTCAGCTGCTGGAACTTTTGGTAAACCAGGCATTGTCATAATATCTCCACATACCATGACTATGAACTCTGCTCCTGCAGAAAGACGTACTTCTCTTATTGGGATGACATGATCAGATGGTGCTCCACGAAGAGTTGGGTCTGTAGAGAATGAGTATTGAGTTTTTGCTACGCATACAGGGAAACTACCATATCCATTATTTTGTAAATCGTCAATTTGCTTTTTTATATTCGCAGGCGCACTAATAGATGATGCACCATAGATTTTTTTCGCTATAGTCTCCATTTTATCCCATAGTGGCATTTCATCAGGATAAATGAATGTGAAATTATTTTCTGATGTTTCTATTTCTTTTACTACAGCTTTAGCGAGCTCTTCGGCTCCTGCTCCACCATCAGCCCAGTGAGTTGATGAAATTATTGGCACATTTAATTCAGAAGATTTATCTTTTAATAAATCTTTTTCTTTATCAGTATCAAAAGAGAAGCCATTAATGCCTACTACAACAGGAAGGCCAAAGTTTACCTTTAAATTATGAACGTGTCTCTCTAAATTACTCAAACCTTTAGATAGATAATCTGTACTCTCTTTATTTAAATCTTCCAAAGAACAGCCCCCATGATATTTCAAAGCACGAATAGTAGCTACCAATACTACTACTGATGGCTTTAGTCCTGTTTTTCTACACTTAATATCAAGAAATTTTTCTGCACCGAGATCTGCTCCAAAACCAGCCTCTGTAACCACATAATCAGCTAGTTTAAGTGAGGCTTTAGTTGCAATTACAGAATTACATCCATGAGCAATATTTGCAAAAGGGCCACCATGTATCATTGCTGGGTTATTCTCTAATGTTTGAACAAGATTTGGTTTCATTGCATCTTTCAATAGTACAGTCATTGCGCCATGCGCATTAATATCGCTAGCTAGTATTGGTTTTTTGTCTCTAGTGTACGCTACAACTATTTTACCCAATCGTGTTTTGAGATCACTAATAGATGTCGAAAGGCAAAATATAGCCATAATTTCTGATGCAACTACGATATCAAAACCATCTTCACGTGGATATCCATTGCCAATGGCACCTAATGAACAAACTGTTTTTCTAAGTGCTCTGTCATTCATATCTAAAACTCTTTTCCAAGCAACTCTTCTTACGTCTATATTTAGTTTATTTCCGTGATGGATATGATTATCAAGCATTGCTGCTAATAGGTTATTTGCTAACTGGATTGCATTAAAATCACCAGTGAAATGAAGATTAATATCTTCCATAGGAACAACTTGTGACATGCCACCACCAGCAGCGCCACCTTTCATACCAAAAACTGGGCCAAGTGACGGTTCTCTTATAGTGACTAAAGCATTTTTACCTATTTTATTAAGGGCGTCGCCAAGTCCAACTGATGTTGTAGTTTTACCCTCACCTGCTGGTGTAGGACTAATCGCGGTCACAAGAACCAGATGCCCATCATCTTCAGTATTTAAAGTATCCAGATAATTAAGCGAGATTTTTGCCTTATAGTGTCCATAAGGTTCGATTTGATCATGAGGAATATTTAATTTATCTGCAATCTTTGTTATTTCTTCTAATTTACAAGACTGAGCTATTTCAATATCACTTTTCATATTCTTTGTAATATAAGCCTTATTACGTAAAATATCAATATTAAGTTAATTAATCATTTGATAATGAATAGAGAGATATATTAATGTAATATAATAATCACATGACAAAAATTAATCTAAGAAATTTCTTCAGCTTCCAATTTGATATAAAAATTATATTGGCAAATATTATTTTAATAGTTGTCTTTTTTTCAATATATCCTTACAAACAGTATGAACAGTATGTTTCATACATAAATATCATACCCACCAATGATAGAATAGATATTATTAATTTTGATAATATAAATACATTTATACCATTATCCTCGTCATATAAAAAATATGAATTAAATGGTCAAATTGATTACATAAGTAGAAGCACTATAAAATACTCTACTAAAATTAAACAATTACAGGAAGATTATGTACAATCACTCAAACAATCACTTAATCATAAAATTAAAGTTTTATCATATAAGTTTTCGATTGATTTGAAACAGAATAATATTCTTTTCAGTATTGAGGATTACGATAAACGTAAATTCTTTCTTGAAAATAAAGGATTGTATGATTTCGATGTTAAAGTGAGCTCTAAGTTGGTTGACAATAGAGTTAAAATTTTAATAATTCTAATCTTTCTAACTATAATAGTGAATATTTTAATCTTTGCGACAATAAATATAATTAAATTTAAAAGCTAATTAACGCATTTATCTTTGAAATCATAGCGTATTGTTTTTTTAATAGCTTCCTTTAAAGAGTAATCTCTTCGAAATTTATTGTTATTAATTGAAGTATTAAATTGAGAATTTGCACAAAATTTTTTAATACGGATTGACGTAATTATTGGTTTGATTGGAAACATATAAGCTAAGGAATCAAAAAATACACCAATACTAAATGCAATGAAGTATGGTATGTTTCTTATTTTACCCTTTTTTCTTTTCAGTTCGTTAATAGTATTAACCAGTTCTCTCATCGTTAAATCAGGCTTGTCTACGTAATTATAGATGTGAACTCCTGGTTTTTCATCTACGCAACTTCTTATGAATTTAGAAATATTTTCTACATATGCAATTGATTTTACATTTTTCCCATCACCAATCATCATAAATCTTCCATTCATTATGAAATTAAAAAGATTATAAACATTACCTCTATTCCCCTCTCCAAAAACTACGGTAGGTCTAATTAATACTACTGTTCTTTCAAGAGGTTTTTCTTTTTGCCAGTTCATATAAACTTCTTCTGCAGAAAGTTTTGATTTACCATAGTCATTGAATGGCTTGGCTGGATCAGATTCTGATACGTTTCTATTTTCAATACCATATACTGCAACAGAGCTAGTAAATATAATTTTTTTACATTTATTTAAGGTGGCGTATTCACAAACATTTCTAGCACCATCTACATTAGTCAAGTAATATAAGCTCTTTGGTGTGACATCATCACGATGCTCAGCAGCCAAGTTAATTATAGAACCTTGATTTCTTTTTGCTAAGAATTTCGTCTTATCAGTGATGTCAATTTTAATAAATTTATATTTACTAAGTGAAGGTGGCTTTTTATCTATCACTAAGAATTCTTGATTATCTTTAGCATATTGTTTTGAAATGCTTGTACCAATGAATCCGCTTCCCCCTATGATCTGAGGACAGTCATCCATTATAATGAATAACCTGCGCTCACTGCGTCATCATAGAACATTTTTACAGTATCAAGAGAATAATCATCAAGCGAGTAACCAATTTTACTTAATTTTTTTAAAATGTCTGGTGTAACAGTGATGATGTGGCAACCTATTTGATCTGCTTGAACAATATTTAATAATTCTCGTGGACTAGCCCATATTATTTCTGCTTTAGGATGTTGAAGTGTCATATCAACAGCATATCGCATTATATCAACTGGATCTTGCCCAGTATCAGCTATCCTCCCAGCAAAAACTGAAACATATGCAGAGCAATCTTTTGAAAGTGAAGAAAACGTATTTTCAATCTGTTTCTCTGTCATTATTGCAGTAACATTTACTTTCACGCCCTCATTTGATAGCTTGTTTATTAATTCATAAGAGAACTCGCCTTTTGTATTTGATATTGGGACTTTCACATATATATTATCGGCCCAACTATCTATTATTTTTGCCTGTCGATACATTTCATCAAAATCATCAGAAAATACTTCAAATGAGATAGGTTTAGATTTTATAAAGCTGAGAATTTCTCGGCAAAAACCCTCGTAATCATCTATTCCTGCATTTTTCATCAATGTTGGATTAGTAGTGAGACCACTAATAAAATCCTTATTATACATTTCCTGCATTGATTTTTTATCTGCCCCATCCGCAAATATTTTAACTTTCATATTTTTGATCATGTCGTCACCCCCTGTGAACCTATAATATACAGAACTGCTTGAAGTAAATTGTCTACTATTTTATCACATTTATAAGGTTTTTCCTCCTTATATCTTCTATCAATAAATATTGTTTTACAGCCTGCGCGCTGTCCTGCGATAATATCTTTGTTTCTGTCTCCAATCATAAATGTTTTTTCTAAATTAAATTTAAATTCTTTTGATGCATCAATTAGTAGCCCTGGCTTTGGTTTTCTACAATTACATTTATCACTGTCGTCATGGAAACAAATCCTAAAATGATTAATATTACATATTTCAGATATTTTTTTGTTTATCGCATAAACAGCATCCTTAGTTGTCTTCCCTCTTGTAACATCAGGTTGATTGGTAACAACAATAATTTCATAGCTATTTTTTTGTAGAAGCTTTATAGCTTCTTTTGAAGATTGAGTTATGATAAGTTCTTCTGAAGATTTTGGAGGATGTGGATTATTGTTTATGAGAACTGGCTCATTTATAACTCCATCTCTGTCCAAAAAAATATAATTCATCAAAGATTATATTATTTTGTAGATTCCCACTTAGTATTTTTCATTTTTAGCTTTGGATGAGATACTATTAAATGCCAAACAACTGCATGGAAAGCCTCCGTATGAGGTGTAATTGAGTCTTCATTCACAGTAGGTATAACTACAACACTATCTCCAATTTTTTTTGTATGTCCACCATCTCTACCTACAACACCTACAATTTTAGTATTGCACTTTTTTGCATAATTTAAAGCATTTACTATATTTACACTAATATTTTTCTCTTCTGACCCGCCACCGACAGAGAAAACAAATATAAGATCACTTGATGTTAGCCTGCTTGTTTTCAAAAATTCTTCGAATACAGTTTCCCAGCCATCATCGTTTACTCGTGCTGTAAGCTCTGATACATTATCGGTAGCAGCATATGATTCAATGCCTAAAATCTTTCTGAAATCATTGACCGCGTGAGAGCAATTACCTGCACTACCTCCAACACCTAAGAAAAATATGCGGCTTGATGTAGATTGGCATTCTCTAATAATTTCAATCATATCAGAAATTGTTTTCTTATCTATTTCATTGAGTATTTCAATTGATTCTTCAATGTGTGTATCTATAAATTCTTTACTTTCTTGAAAAAATTCCTCTCGACTTTTAGCCACTGTATATCTCCTATATGATCTTATATATTCGTTCCACTATAGCAACAACGACATTTAATATAAACATAAAATTCTATGAATTTATAGTTTTAAGAAATTTATTCAATTCGAATATTCCTTTTTCAGATCCAATCTCATAGAATCTGTTTTTAGCAAGATAATAATTTATCTTATTTTTTTTTGATTCATTTTCATATATTTGACTTAAATTGATAAAACTTGATAAATTATATTCTGACAGAATTTTCTTTGAAATGATTGAGACGCCATAGTCAATATGATCGCATATTTCAGAAGAATTCTCATAATATCTCAAATTCTTATCAAGAATCTGAATATTACTCTTGTCATACATATTATTGTTTTTAAAAATAGCCATAGTAATCACATTATTCTTGATACCGTGTCTAGATTCCATATCCTTAAGGTCAACTTGAAGATATGAGTCACCATATACAACAAAAAATTTCTCTTCTAATTGATCGAATGCATTAACCAATGCACCTCCAGTCCCTAACATTTTTTTTCCATCGAGAGAAAAAATAATTTCGTTATCAGGAAATTTATTTTTAACAAATTCTATTATTTGATCACTAAAATGTCCTAAACATAATAAAAATTTCTTTTTGCCTTGATTTACGAAATAATTTATTTGCCACTCAATGAAAGGTTTGTTATTTATTTCTATGAGCGCTTTAGGTATATTGTTTGTTAGTTTTCCAAGCCTTGTTCCTAAACCTCCTGCAAGAATTACAACTTGTTCTACTTGCATATTAGGTCTGTACCAATATTATCAAATGAAAACCTTACCTCAGGCAATTTTAATTTTTTCATTTTATTTCTCAATAAAACTCTATCTTTAGCATAAAACATCAAAAAGCCTCCCCCTCCTGCTCCAACAACCTTACCTCCTAAAGCGCCATTGTCTAGACCATGCTGATACCATGAGTTTATTTGAGTATTAGACATGCCCTTAGATCTTTTAATTTTGTTCATCCAATGATCATGCATTAATAACGCAAATTGATCTAATTTGTTTTTTTGTAAATAATTCAAACTAGCTTTACCCATATCTTTTGTTTTATGAAGGTTTTCTATTATAGAAGTATTATTCTTATTTGATTTTGTATTTTGATCTTTAAGTATTTTCCCAGCTGATCTAGTTTTTCCTGTATAAAAAAGGAGGAGAGATTCCTCAAGATGATGAATAGTGTTTTTATCAATATTGATACGTTCAACATCAACTGAATCATCTTTATTAAAGGTATATGAGGTTAATCCTCCGAAAGATGCAGCGTACTGATCTTGTTTTCCAATAGGTTGCTTTAATTTATTAATTTCTATGTGGCATGCGTACTCGGCTAAATCTTTTCTTGTAATAATTTTGTTTTGATATTCATAAAGAGCTCGTACTAATGCAGTAGTAAAGCTTCCAGATGATCCAAGACCTGTACCAGAAGGTATATCAGCAACTGATGTAATTTCAATCTGCTTTTTTATTTTTTCGCGTTTTAAGATCTCTCTTACTATGGGATGTTTAATTTCTATAGCATTTTTTCTTTTTTCTATAGATGAATATTTTAATAAAATCCTATTTTCAAATGGAGTGTTTATAGAAATATATACATATTTATTTATTGAGCCCGCAATTAAGAAACCTCCAAATTTTCTATAATATGATGGTAAATCTGTACCACCACCACCAAGTGTAATTCTTAATGGACTCCTTACAATTATCATCTTAGAAAGATATCACTCTGATACAAATTTTCAACTGTAGTTATCCATGAAACTGGTTTATGGTTATGAGCAGCATCACAAAGTTTTTGATATTCGTTATTTTTATTACCAATTAACTTTATTAATAGCGAGCTGAGGTGAGCTTCATTCCTTGCTTCGAACAATGTGTTAGATTCAACAAAATATCTTATATCCTCTACTCCAACCTGCGTAGAGATAACAGGAGTACCGCATGATAAGCTCTCAATTACAGGACCTGGAGAACTCTCATAAAAGCTTGGATTAATTGTCAAATCACAACTTTTATATAAATTTACTAACTCATTATCAGAAATATTCTTAACAAATGATATTCCATTACCAGAAGTGGCTGAAATATCAAAACTTCCAAAAAGTAATAATTCTAAATTAGCATATCTTTTTTTAGCTTCACCAAATGCTTTAATTAATATATTTGTACCTTTCCATTCTTGCGGCCTAGCTAATGCCAATAATTTCATCGGTTTTTTATTATAAGATTCTTTTTTTCTTTTAGAGAAATGTTTGTAATCAACACCTGGAATACATATGTGGGATTTAAGATTGAATTTCGATAGGAACTTTTGTTTCAACCAAGTGCTATTTGTTATAAGAGAAATGCTACTAAATATATATTTAGAGTATTTCTTATAAAGATATTCATTAGTTTTAGACAGAATTGATTCATCATGTTGAGAATAGTATACAACATTTATATAATTACATTTTTTTAAAATTATTAGAGTTGTAATATCTGTTGCAATTATTTGGTCATCATAATTAAAATAACCTCTAATTAAAGTTACCCCAGATTGTATTTTAATTATAGATTTAAGTTTGTAAAAATAATCAGGTATGATTTTATATACTAATCCATATAAATACCAAAATATATTTTTTTTGACTAGATTGAATGGACAAAAAATATCGGAATGGCTTTTATGGTCATCTATAGATCTTATAGCATAAAAATGACACCTGAAACCATGTTTATATATGTTAAAAAATGTTCTAACACCTCCAGTATTACTGAATGCCCAAAGTAATATTTTAGGATGATTTTTCAATTTGTGTTATAAAGCTGATTAGAATTAAATTAAGTATTTCAAAAATTGCGATAGTCATTAGAATGTTATGAGTATAAAGGAAAAAAGCAAATGAGAAAAGTGACGCTATTATCATTGCTTTCAAAAGACCTAAACTAGTCTTAAATGTTTTCATGTAATTTCCAGCTACTAGTCCATTTATCCATGATATTAGACCTATTAGTATTAAAAGATAATATATATCAGTATCATATATAATATCTTCAGCAAGAATATTTATTATAAATGGGAGAATCTTACTGTATTCAATTATCAAAAGTATCACAGTAATTAAAATAAAGAAAATAAGCATAGTAAAATACTTTAATTTACCTTCAATTTGATTTTTAAGAATATAATTTGGAAATAAAGATCCTAAATTTATAATAGGCCTTGTAATTCTATAAGTTGCAAAGAATAATAAAAAATAATTTACAGAAATTATCATCGATGCATAATAAAAAAGAACATAATTATAAATGTTATATATAGTAATTGCTAAACCATCTGTGACTCCTGATGATTTTTTAATTGTAACATTACTCTTCAAAGTCAGCGACATAACAGGTAAATCGTAGTTTATTAAAATATAAAATAGTACTATTAGTGTAGCGATGAGTTCTGCGTATACAATGAAATAAGGATTTAATAAGTAAATACCCGCGAGTGACATGAATGAGACTCTAAACAGCGATATTAACATTGATATGGTAAAAAACTTTTCAAATTTTCCTAATGAAAATAGTCTTGCTTGGATAAGTGAGACAAGGCCCATTAATATATTTGAAAAAGCAAGTATATTGAAAATATGAATAGAGAATAAATCAAGACTCCCATCAAAAATGAAATAAAATATATTATTAATAATAAGAATGTATAAGATTGAATAGATTAAAACATCTTTATAGAGTATCTTAAAATATTCTTGCCATTCATTTGTCTTTAATTCTAAATAATAATGCCTAAATTCATTTTTAATAAACAACATTAGAGGTGCATTAGCTACCAGAGCTGATAAGCCGTACTCAACAAAAAATCTTTGACCAAATTGAGCCACAACTATTAAAGATACAAGCGATGGAATTACACTTATAAATGATATTTTTATTAAATCTTTAATCATTATATAAATCTATTAACTCTAACGAATGTTTGCTAATAGTTTTGAGCTGTTTGATATTTCTCTGTAAATCTTTTACCAAACTAGAGTTATCGTATAATCTATCTATGCAAGACGCTAGATCTTCAGAGCTTCCCGATGTAAATAGTAAGCCATTTACTCCATCATCGATAAAATCTGAGGCGCCAGATTCTTTTGAGGCAATTACAGGTACACCAGCAGCTAAAGACTCCCAAACTACTCGTGGTGATGGATCTTGCATTATAGGGCATACTATTGATACATCAGATTTTGAAAACATTAGGGGTAAGTCATTATAATCGAAAGTTCCATAGAATTTCACATTGATAGGAAGATTAAAAATAATTTTCTCCCAATAGCCTTTTGCCCATAATTCTTTCTTTCCATAAATATTAAGTTTTATCTTATCTTTATTTTTTACTAGTTGTATAGCTTCTAGTAGTATGTGCAGACCTTTCTCTGGATAAAGTGGGCTTATAAAAATCAAATTAATCTCATGGTTACTGATAGGTCGCTGTACTGACCTAGAATTTGAAAAAAAAACTGAATCAGCATCTTCATATCCAGAATTTAGAACTGAAATTTTATTTATATTTATTCCTGATTCAACATGTCGATCATACACAATTTGAGAAACAGCTAAGATTTCATCAGTGTATTCATTTAATAAATTAATTATTTCTAATTGTCTAGACATCCATTCGCTCTGAGGATGAAGCATTACTGGAGAAAGACCACTTTGTGATTCAATAGAATTTACTGCGGGTAAGATTTTTTGTGTATTCTTTTGTAAAAATTCTTCTATCAGTCCATACTTATTTCCCATAATAAATTTTAAAAAGGTTTTGATTTTTGATCGAATAAATTTATTGATATTATTTTTGATTACATAATCTTCTCTATCTCTAGAGAACGAATCGCAAATTTTTGCACATTTTTTTCCGTCATCACCATGGCACAATTTCCTATTTGGCATAACTCTAAATCCAAGTGAACACAAGTACCAATAATCGTGTAATGATACAATTACTTTACAGTTTAATTTTTTTGCTACTTTAATTAGCGAGGCCGGTCTGGTAGCATGAAAATGAACAACATTTATTTCATTATCCAGAATAAATTTTTTGAATACTAAATTTGCAGAATCTTCATTGATTTGGTATAACGGTTCAACTGCCCCGAAATAAACACCTTTACATAAAACTAGATCAAATATTTGATTTGAAAAACTATTCTCATTCGATTCAATTATAAATGATTGCTTCTTTGAGTGATCTATTTGATCTACGCCAAGATAGAAAGGGTTGATTTTATTTTTTATAAATTCTTTATGAAGAGCCCTTTGATAAAATGCAACACCGCCTGATCTTAGAGGATTTGGTCCTACGTTAAGTAGATTCATCATCGTTTACCATTAGCTTAGTGCAGTTACTATCAATGCATTTATATGCTGGGCTATGTATACCATCATCAGGATTATAGCAGTTAATACAGTCTCCATTTTGACCAAGAATATTATATTTATAAAATAATGGAAGAACAATTGATGGATTCATTGGCCCAAATACAAAATATTTTTTAATATTATAAAAGTAACTCAGATGCATTAAACCAGAATCAAATGCAAACATTTTTGATGAAGTTAAAAAATATTTGTGTATATCAGCTAATTCAATTTTGTTAATTAAATTTACTACTTTTATATGAGCAAAATAATCTTGAATGCATTTTGATATGCGTAAGTCATCATCTCCTTTTCCAATTAGGTATAATATTTCAATTTCATTGAAGTTCTTAATTATATATTTACACAATGATGAAATATTTTTACCCCCTCGCGCCCCAAGTGGTGCAGTTTTATTTCCTCCGCCAACTGCAAATATCGCCTCTTTTTTGTCATTCTGACATTTAATTTGTTCATACATTCTGTCTGATAAACTCAAGCCTGATCCTCTATATAACATACTGTATTGAATGTATCTATTCCGTGTGGATTTATATATCAAGCCTTTTACTTTCTCGTGTGGGTACTTAAGTTTAAATATAGAGGATAATGGAAAAAGTAATTTTAGAATTTTAGATAATAGTTTATTCCTATGGCATATAATAATTTTTTTTGGTCTCCTTATTTTTAGAATAAAATCAACAATTAATTTAAGTTTATTAGAAGTATTCACAGCTTCAAGGCTAATATGTTTATTCTTATTAATTTTTTCAAGAAGGTTTACATATAAACCATTTGTAATAAAAACAACAGGAGAAGTAGCTTTCTGCATAGCTAAAAAAGATTCTAGAACATCGCCCATAGATTCAAGTGATACTATATAATTATTTACTTTTTTCTGCATGATGAAAATATATATTTAATTATATATCTAATGTATAAGAATAAGTTTAGCTTTAAATGTTTAAAAGTAAATTTCAAGCCAGAAATGGCAGCAATTCTCTCTCGTTTTCCAATATTTGAGGATGACGATGCCGGACTATGAACAAAACTATTAGATTCTATTACTGTTAGTGGAACGCCATGAGTATGAAGTTTTAGTGAAAAATCTAGGTCCTCAAAGTAAAGAAAGTACCTTTCATCAAAACCCTGTACTCTCTCAAAGCATCTTTTGCTTAATACGAATGCTGGGCCGTTGAAGAATTCTATATCTAAAAAACCTTTTTTCATAGATATTGTACCAGTTAGCTTATTGAAATACCTTAGAGATATGATTTGATTATATTCTTTTGTCTCTATCACAGAAAAATCAGTCATTAGTTTAGGTATCATAGATATGAATTCATCAATTTTAAATACTAAATCAGGATTAACTATCAGTGCATAATCATACTCTTTATAGAGTATTTTTAATCCTTTATTTATGCTTTTACTGAAGCCATCATTGTTATTTTTAATTACTAATATATTTGGATGATCTTTTATGGGATAGTTATGATTTCCATTATCAATAATAAATATTTTTAATTCTTTTTCTGTAATGTATTTATAATTACTCTCTATAAATTTCATAAAATCTATAGTTGAGTCACCATACAAAATTGTAATCATCGCAAATCTCATGAATGTAACCTTTGTGAGTTTTTTTCTACAAATAGAACAATAATAGAGGAAATCCAAAACATTGGATCATGAATTGATGCAGCTAAAGAGCTAAAAACAATCCAGATTACTGATACATTATATTTTATTATATCGATAAACGATAAGATAAATAATAAAGTACCCACTAGACCTAACGATATAAGAAGTTCAATAATAATAATTCCTGGATAGTCATAATCTATGTACGATGTCATATTAAGGCTACGTAAATCATTATAAGAACCCGCGCCATAACCAAATAATATTTTTATGGAGTCATAAGTAAAATATTCTGACAGCATATAAATTGCAGCGTATCTACCGACAAAATCATTTCTCTCTTGAAAGAAAGCAGAAGAAGCGGTATCAAGTCTAGCTTGTATTCCAATAAAGTTAGGTGCTATAAGTAACAACAATATGAACAAAGCTGAAAAAATTATTTTATAGTTTATTTTTAATTCTGAAAATAATAATAGAAAAGTTACGCCAAATCCTCTTAGACTTGTAAGAAGTATATTTAGAAATAATGATATATAAAGAGATAGCTTATTTCGCTCTAATAAATAAAGTATGGTAAAACATAATGCAATATATTGTCCTAGCGGACCTTTTTCTATGAAAGTAATTTGTGTACTAGTAAATAAATAATATATGATATTTACAAAACAAATCAATAATGCGAGAAAAATACCATTTTTTAAAATAGATTTATTTAACATTAAATCTCTTAAGTTATTAATTATAAATAAAAAATAAAGGAAGATTATATATCTGAAAAATTCAAATAAAGATGGATTGTAAGCGAGAAGAGATACGCTGACCTGTATAGATAATATTATTAATAAAAAAAATGTATATGTAAATATCTTTTTATTGAAGTCAATGAAAGGAACAAGCAAAGCTATACCAAGATAATAACCTTTAAAGGGCACCCAAATTGAAATACTTAATAATATCGCAATAAGAAAGTAATTCAGAATGCTGGTATAAATCTTCTCTGTATCTGCTGTGATTTTCTTTGATAGATCCATTTTCTTTGTTGACAAATAGTTTTTTTATTTAAGAGAAAGGCAATATGATAAACAATTGTATCAAATGTATAAACGTTTATTACGTTTTTACTCGAAAGAAGATAGATAAGTTCGTGCATATTTGTCGTTCCCCCTAAATCCTGATGAATATCAACTGCTAATTTAGCTTTTATAGGCTTCTTGCCTATATGTATATTAATACTATTTACATCAATATTCTTGCAGAGAGATGACACTATTTTACTAAATGTGCCAAAGTATCTCCACTTTCCAGAGTCAATCTCAGATGAAATAATATTAAAGTTCTTTTTTGTGAATTCGAATTTTTTAACTAATTTAGTATTTTTTATTCCAAACAGTATTTCTCTTAATAATTTACATGCTTCATGATAATTCGTATCACTGACATCAATATTGAGAAAACGACAGCTATTGAAAAAAATGTCTTTAGCTATTTTGTCATCTCCTTTCCATACATTCAATGAAATTGTACCAGGTATATAACAATCAGGTCTTATTAGAAAGATACCATCCTCTTTGTAGTTTATGCTAGGAAATTTCTTTAATATTAATTTTGACGAATTAATTTTAATCTCATAATTTTTTGATTCAAGCCAAAGAATTGTTGGCCAAAAAAATAGTTCGTCGCCAAGATGGAAATACTTTCTTGAGAAATTAAAGAATACCTTTTTTTTGTTCAATTTGATGTTTTTTTTATTAGAGAGAATAAAAAGAAACATATAATATAGTCTTACTATAGCAGTGATAAAATTGTTCATTTAAAAGAGTGTGTTTTCAAGACTTCAAATGTTCTCCTTATTGCTTCGTCCATATTTATATATTCAAATTCTGCATTTCTCCCTAATGATATTATAGATTTATTTTTGATGAATGATAATGACATCTTTAAGGCCTCTCTATAAAATTTATCCCTAACCACATAAGCATGTTTGGTTTTAAATATATTAAAGTATTCAATTTTTTGTTTATTAATGTATCCAAGATCCTTAAGTAGCTTTATGGATATATCTTTTAGGTTATTTTTATCTTCGTTATAAATTTTATCATTAAAATTAGTAGTAATTTCAAGGTTTACTAATTCTCTACCTTTTGGGACATTTGAACTAGAAAAATTTCTTGGAAAAGAAATTCTATGAGGAAGATATTCAGGGTTTGGTATATATACAGCTGTATGTGTATGTTTCCTAGACAACTTAAAACCTAGAGCAATGTTAATTAATGAATTAAATTTTAATTTTTTTGCTGAAGATATTACTTTTTTTGGAACATTGTCGATGCACTTTAAAAGATCATGAATAGGAATTGTGCTTATCAATTTATCAAACTCATATGAATTTTTTGATGTCTCAACAATCCACTTACCTTTTACCTTTTGAACTTTTTTAATTTTTTCATTCAGTTTAATATCACGACATTTGTCTAAAAAATAACTTGTAAGTCTCTGTATTCCTCCGGATTTTGGATAAATGAATTTTGCTTGATGAGAATAACCTACGGTACTGAGTCCACAAGCAACTTTTAGCATATCTTCATCTGATGGCATAGGTATTCTACCTTCAACCCAATCAGATGTAAGGTTCTTTGATTTTATATTCCAAATTTTATCGTTATATGGAACCAAATATTCTTTAGAAAGAGATGGTCCAAATCGCTGATAAAACCAGTCGTTTAAATTCTTTTTTGGATGACCTATTCTGTCCGCATTAAAGAAATCTTTTATGAAATTCAATCTTACGGATGGATCAAGTTCATAAATTCCGTTCTCAAATGGATAGTTAACAAAATCTCCTTTATAAAAACACTTATTATCTCTTAAACCATAGTTCATATAGTCGCCTAGTGCATTCTTCATATAATTAAGTATTTTTTTATTTCTTGAAAAAATTATATGAGGCCCTCCTATATCATATGTATATCCGTCAGAAATTTCAGAACGACAATGTCCGCCAGGCGAAGAATCTGCTTCAAGAATAACTGAATTCTTTATCTTTGAACCTGCTACTAAGCCACACAGGCCTCCACCTAAAATTCCAACTTTCATACTGCTGAACCTGCGTTTAAACCGCTGATTAATTCTTGAATGGACTTTGATATAGCTTCATGTGAATTATGTTGCTCTTTCCAACCTTGTAAACGAGCTTTTCCAGCATCAAGGACAACTATAGGCACATCACCTTTCCAACCTCTATCACCACCCGTGTATGTAATATCAATATTATTATCAATTTTAAGTTGGTTTAAAATTTCTTTTGCGATTTGATTTACTGATATTTGGTCAGTTGGAGCAATATTATAAACTTCAAATTTATTACTATGTTTAAAAGGTAAGGTTGTAACTGCATTAACAACGTCAGAAACATGTACATATGGTTTGGATTGCTCTCCATCGCCGAGAATAGTCAGCTTTGTTGAATCCGCTTTTAGCCTATTCACAAAATCATAACCAACGCCATGTGTTTGACCTCCACCAACTACATTGCCAAATCTAAAACAAGTACATTTCATATCATACATATGAGAATATGCGCTCAAAATAGATTCACAACCCAATTTGCTTGCGCCATATGGTGATATAGGCTCCATAACTGGCTCGTTTTCTTTAATTGATAGTAATCTTTTTTCACCATATACTCCAGAACCTGATGCATATATAAAATTTTTGATGTTATTAACTCTAGCTGACTCTATTACATTCTGTGTAAGCAAGGTGCCCTCGTAAAAATCAACTGTAGGGTCAGTTGACGCTTTAGCAATATCTGCGTTAGCAGCAAAGTGATAGACATCTGTTGCATTATTAAATATATCTTTGATGCTATCTATATCTTTTAAGTCAACTTTATAAAGATTAACTCGATTTGTATCCGTATACCTCTTGATGGTTTTACTAGATCCGCAACAAAGATTATCTATAATCGCAAACTCTGCATCCTTGTGACTTAAAAAGAGCTCCTTAAGAACCCAACTTCCAATAAATCCAGCTCCACCGGTTATAACTATTTTTTTCATTCTTGGTTATTTCTTAAAAATTAGATTATCTTTGTGTTTATTCTCTGTATATAATTTACTGAGGATACAATAAAAATCGTCTTTTAGAAAGATAGATTTATCTCCAGGAATTATCAAGCTGTCAAAATACTTCGAAACTAAATTGCTAAAATCAGATATGGGTGTATTTGAGACATTTTTTAAATGGTCTGGGGAAAATTCTAGAATAAGTGTGTGGCATCTTTTCAATATATTGTCCATTCCCTGAAGTGCATACATTTCTGAGCCCTCTATGTCCATTGTTACTACGTCATAAACTGGTTCAAGAACATCATCTAGTCTTTTTACATTCACTGTAATTTCTTTTGGAAAATCATAATAATAGGAAATTTTTTTTACTTTAGGGGTAATTTTTGAGCCACCTGAGTTTACTGTATTTGTAAGAAAGGAAACTTTTCCGCAATCATTACCTGCGGCGAAGTTGTGAACATTAATATTTGCGCATTTGTTTATTAAGATATTTAATGATAGGATTTTAAAAGTATCCGGATTAGCCTCTATCGCATCAATTCTTTTTACTTTTTTTGCTAGTGGAATAATATGCGCCCCTATATGAGGACCAAGCACTAAGACTACTGAATTGCGATTTACATTATTAAGAAGTTCATTGTATTCGTCATTATTATAAGTCCCTGATTGTCTTAAAGATAACCCAACTCCTAAATCTTTTTTATCAACCAAGAACAGGCAATCATCATTATCAACAAGAATCATTTTAGTCTTTTTCCCAATTAATACTGAAGAGATGTATGAGTATAGTGATTTATAGATAAAACCTATGTAACTTCGTATAACTAAAAGGATATTTCTCATCTTTGCAATTATCTCATGTGAAAAAAAATATATATATATAAATTATAATTTATATTATTTTAATAAATTTTGCTCTATTATCTGTATGATGGATAATTCAGAAAACTACTGTAGAATTTGCGGTTCCACCATTAAGACAATTCTTGATTTAGGTAACACTCCACTTGCAAATAGTCTTATTTCAAGCAGGGTGGTACACGAAGAAAAATATGAACTACATTTACAATACTGTAAAGAATGTAAGAATTTCCAATTAAGCAAGTGTCTTGATAATACCACTTTATATAAAGAATACCTGTATCAAACCCCAGATTCAATTATGTTAGATAAACACTACGATAATATATTATCCTTTTTCACTCAAAACAATTATCTCAAACCAGAAAGTCATTGTTTAGAAATAGGTTGTAACAAGGGTCAGTTATTAAACAAAATCAATAAGATTGTTGAAAAAAATCCTGTAGGCATAGATCCGGCTGAAAATATACTTGTTAATAATATTAGTGAAAATATAAATTTTGAAATAGATTTCTTTAATCCAGAATCTGCAGAAATCCTTGTGAAAAAACACGGTAAGTTTGATTTTATTATTGCGAGACATTGCTTTGCACATAATGAAAGACCTCAAGATATATTAAACGGTTTGAAAATATCATTATCAGAAGGTGGATATTTCATAATAGAAAATGCCTATACTCTAAATACAATATTAAATGGTGAATTTGATCAAATCTATCATGAACATATGTATTTATATACAATTAGTTCACTTAAAAATTTACTCTCTCAATTTGATTATGAGATTATAAATTCGAATATTGCTCCAGTTCATGGAGGCTCTATAATTGCAGTTTGCGCGCAAAAAAATAAGTACCCAATATCACATGATCATAAAATTCAAGAAAAAATAGAAAATATCATGCTTACCTCAAATCGAATACATAGCTTTATAAAACAAGTCAATGACACAATTGTAAATCTAAAAGATATTATCAAAACAATCAAAGAAGAAAAAAAATCTATATATTGTTATGGAGCAACAGCAAAAGGTAATACACTACTAAATAGCTGTAACATAACATCCAAAGAAATAGATTACTGTATAGATAATACAGAAATAAAAATAGGGAAATTTTTGCCTGGTTCAAAAATTGAGATTATTTCCGAAAGCAATGGTCTAGATAATCCGCCTGACTTCTTTCTGCTTACTGCATGGAATTATTCATCTGAAATAATAGATAAAGTAAGAGCAACAGGGAATCAAAAATCTAAATTCATAATTCCTTATCCAAACCCCCACATTATTAATTAATTTTACTTGTCCTGTTAAACGAGCTAAATACATATAATAATGAAATCATAATCGTTGTTATCTGGCTATGAGCAAATTGACTCTGAGTAAGTTGAGATATTACTAAAAATAGAATAAGCGGAAATATTATCCCAATCCTCTCATCTCTAAGATTAGTTTTAAATATTATATAATATATTACAATAAGAAAAATGAGCGATGGCAAACCAAATTTAACACTTATATCTAAAAAATCATTGTGCAAGTGATCTCTTGGGTGCGCATTCAATTTATTATTTTTTACGTAATCTGATAGGTCAGATTCTACATTATGAGGGCCTACACCAAATATAATATTCTCTTTGAGAGTTTCTAATCCATAGGAGTAATAAATTAATCTTTCTCTAATAGATGCATATTTAATTTGATTTACACTATCAGTAGTAACATTTGGAATAATTAGCAGCCTTTCGAATCTCTCTGAGATTGGATTATTAGTAAATGATACTAACAAAATTGAAATGATAATTATGGGCAAAGCTCTAAAATTCTTATAGATAAAAAACATAGCCAATATAGAAGGTATTAAACCTAATATAGGTCCCCTGCTTTCTGTAAGGACTATACATAATATAAAGAACAGTATTACTATTCCATATATCACTAGATTACTAAGCTTTTGTTTTTGGCTAATAAGCTTATAAAAACATAAAATAATTATAATTGAACATATACTTGCATAAGTTATAGCATTATTGGAAGTCCCTGTATAACGTAGAGGGCTATCTATAGAATAGGTATATATTAAATTAATTACAGAAAAAATGAACGAAAAGAAAATAATTGTTTGTATATTGATTGCCTTTATATTTATAAACAATAATGGAAGGAGCAACAAAAAGCGGAAATAATTATCAAGCTCACGTAAAGGTACGTTATTTATATATGCTGAGAAAGACGCCCATAGTGAAAATATTATTACTGATATAATAATATTTCTATGATTCCCGTTAGAAATATAAAAATAATTATAAATACATTTGAGAAGCAACGCTATTAGAAAGATATATGCTAATTTTCTATCAGCAAAATTTAAAGTGATATATAAACTAAATAAAATATGATCTAGTTTAATCACTTTTATATTATTGATTACGATTTTCCAAATAAAACATACTCAACTGACTCACAAATCATGTGCCCAGCTATAGCATGTACTTCTTGAATTTTCGGTGTTTTATCAGAATTAACTGATATTACAACATCACAATTTTTGCTAAGTAATGAATATTCGCCTCCAGTCATTGCTATTATGCTTTTAACTAATGGCCTAGCTTCTTTTATTAGTTCAAGGATATTTTCAGATTTTCCCGATGTTGTATAAACGATCAATGTATCATTTCTTGTTCCAAATGCATGTACCTGCCTTGAAAAGACTTTTTCATAACCATAATCATTTGAAATACAAGTTAAATTAGATGTATTAGTAGTTAACGCTATCGCAGGTAGAGATGGCCTATCAAAGTTAAATCTACCTACAAATTCTGCACAAACATGCTGACTATCTGCCGCACTTCCGCCATTTCCTGCTAATAAGACTTTTCCATTTTTATTATATGTATCAATAATTAATTCTGATGCTTTTCTGAGTGATTCTATAAATTCTCTAGAGTTAAGAGAGTCATTAATAACTTTTTTGGATTTCTCCAAAGAATTTGTTAATAAGGTTTCAATATTCATATTTTAAAATTTTGTCCTATCTGTAAGCTTACATTGACCTCTACCAACACTGCTGATTGTTGCAGATCCAGATACCCTATTAATAGTTAGTTCTGTATCCTCTCTACTTGCAACTATATAAGCCTCATTAAAGTTTACATTGTATGAGACAATATTAAGCTTATCAACAAGTCTAAATGTTTCTTTGCTATCATTAAAGATATAAGTCATGTCTTTGTCATTAAAAGTGCATAAAATATAGATATTACTATCTTCACTATAAACTTTTTTTGCGGGCTCCATTTTAACAATATCATCTATAATCTTTTGTTCTTTTTTTTCAGTCCTTTTAAGCTCTCTATTTTCTTTTTTTAGCTTTTCAAGTTCAGTTTCTAATTCTTTGTATTTCAAGTCGTCTTTTGATGTTAGTTTAATTTTATCCATACTATCTATACTGATTTCCTTATCAGGTATATCTTGAACAAGAAATTCTCTAG
>MDTG01409496.1_pt1 | contig 25417 bp, 26 predicted proteins | sample 811421 | NCBI WGS metagenome assembly MDTG01 (sample SAMN05326645, study PRJNA326480) | marine metagenome | isolation source: seawater | place: Pacific Ocean: South East | collected 2011 | reverse complement strand
TAAATAGAACTGAGAGCAGAGATTTTTAAATACCTTATTATTATAGAAGTTATTGCTAGAACATTCTATATTACTAATGTCAATTTTATCGCCCGTGAGAGTGGGAAAGATAAAATCTTCCAAATTTTTCTCAAACTGTTTCAATTTTGCCTCAAATTCTTTAGGGGTCAAATTGGTCCAGTCCTCTTCACCATCATCATCAGCATATGCTGAATCTACTGGTGTTGGTGCTGGTGTTGGTGCTGATGCTGGTGCTGGTGCTGGTGTTGGTGCTGCTAACGGTAATTCCTCTTCTTTTGGTAACTACCTTTCTGCTGGTGGTGGAAATGGTGCTAACCGTAATTATCAACACTGTGGTGGACTTCCTGGGGGTGGCTCAGGTGGTCAGATGAACATCTATGGTGGAGGTGGATCAGGTCATGAATATTGGTCTGGTATGCCTGGTGGTGGATCCTTCTTTGGTGGTGCTGGTGCTACTGGTCACCCTCGTGGAGGTCACTACGCTTATAACTATCAATACAGGGCTGCTTTGGGCAGTGGTGGTTCACCTGGATATCACGGACAAAGACGTGGTGCTAGGGGAATGGCTGGTGTCGTATGTGTCTGGAACTTTAGATAACTATGTCAAACGTATACACTAACGAACTCGACGCTGCGTCGGGTGAAACTATTCTGATCCCCGAAGGGTATAACCTATCACTCGGTGGAACTACTATGAATAGTAGCTCTATCCCTCCAAGTCCATTGAACAAGGAAGGGAAATTCTTAATCAGTGATGGTACTACTGCTTCTTACGAACAAATAGGACCAGCAAGTATCCAAACATTCTTCAATAGTGGTACATGGTACCGACCAACAGGCATTAATAGAATCATTGTTCGCGTCATTGGAGGCGGTGGTGGTGGTTCAGGACATGCTGAATCAGGTGGTGCTGGAGGGTATTGTGAAGAAGTTATCGACGTACGTGGTGTAACAAGTGTATACTGTACAGTCGGTTCAGGTTCTGGAAGTGGTACATACTACTCTGGAAATGGTGGTGGAGGTAACACATCTTCCTTTGGAAACTACTGTTCTGCTTATGGTGGACTAGGTGCTAACCAAGTTTATCAATATTGTGGTGGACTGGGTGGTGAATCAACTGGAGGAAACCTCAACGTTATCGGTGGGGGCGGCATTGGTCACATGAACTATTTTGGTCATGGTGGCGGTGGCTTCTTCGGTAGTGGTACAATGAGTGCCCATGGTAACTGGTCACAAGGCACACGATCCTCACAGTTAAGAGCTGCTAGAGGTGGTGGTGGGACATCTGGATATCAGCGTTCTTATCAAGGAGCGAATGGTATGGCAGGTGCGGTTATCGTTATGGAATTTCGCTAAATAGTAAACAGGATTCAAAAGAAACATGGCTAAAAGTTGTCTAGTAGACTACCGAGGCTTTATCACAGATATCGTTGATGTAGGTGATGAGTTCGAGGTGTACCAGGGTGATGATGCCCAGGTCAGATGGGTAATTTGTGACGATGATAATGTCACTAACCTATGGGTACTCTATAATGGTGAGTTCTTCAATAGCGAGGATCGCTTAGAACGTAACCAACAAATGAAAAGAAAGGTCGAATACGGTCAAGTCGAGGATCAACTCGATATGCTGTATTGGGACCAAGTAAATGGTACTACCAAATGGAGGGATAGTATAACAGCAGTTAAGAACGCTATTGTTAATCAAGATGCTGCTGATGCTGATGCTTCTTTCTATGCGGATAAGAAAGAATTTGAGATGGGAACTGAGGAGGCTCCAGCATGGAATAGTCTTCCTGCTAATAAGAGACAGAAGGTAACTACCTTTAAGAACCCAACAGTATATGAAGAAGGTTGGGGTCCAGACCCTGTTACAGGGAGACCTATATATACTGGATAGCACAATAATACTTTGTTATGAAAATTGAGAAGATTTGTATAGTTGGAGGCGGATCTGCTGGTTGGATAACTGCTTCTACTCTGATTAAATCACATCCATGGCTTGATATAACAGTCATAGATTCGCCAGACATACCGACGATTGGGGTAGGAGAATCCACTACTCAATTCTTTAGGGACTGGTGTAAGGAGATGAATATCTCTGATGTATGGATGGATGAATGTGAAGCGACGTATAAGTATAGTGTAAAATTCGAGAACTTCAGTGAGTACGGAGATTTCCATTACCCATTCTATGATGGTGGTGCTCCTGCTAATTCAAGTTGTGATATTTTAGAATGGTTCTTTCACTTACAGGCAACTGGTGGCAAACCAGACATGTCTTTTGCTGAGTGGATGGTTCCATATTGGAAAGTAATAGAAGATAATAAAGTAGTAGTAGATAAATTCCAAAGTTTTGATTACACGAAAAACTCAGGGTATCACTTAGATGCTGTTAAGTTTACTAAGTGGTTGAAGAGAGAATTCTGTGGTCCTCGTGGAGTAAAGCATCATCACGATACTATTCAGGATTGTGAGAAGGATGAGTCAGGAAATATTACAACACTAATAGGTAATAAGCATGAGTATGATGCTGATCTGTTTATAGATTGTACTGGATTCAAATCACTCCTCTTAGGGGAGTACATGGGTGTTGAGTGGGAAGAGTTCCCATGGTTAATTAACAATCGTGCTTGGGCTGCGAAAGTCAAGTACATTGATAAGAAGACTGAGATGTTAAACCATACTAAGTGTACAGCACTTGATAATGGTTGGGTTTGGCATGTCCCGTTAACAACAAGAATGGGAATAGGATATAACTTCAGTAATAAGTTATGTTCTGATGAGGAAGCATTAAAGGAATTTAAAGAGTACCTAGGTGATCATGAGATCATAGGTGAACCTCGTTTGATCGAATGGAGAAATGGAGTATCGAAAGAGATATGGCATAAGAACGTTGTAGGTCTTGGTTTGGCTGGTGGGTTCATTGAACCACTAGAATCCAATGGCTTACTTAGTGTACACAACTTTGCTGTGTTCTTAGCAGATAGTTTGTCAGTACATAACGGTAAAGTTAATACATTGATAAGAGACCAGTTTAACCATAGATGTCGCAAAAACTTTATTTCTTTTGCTCACTTTGTGGCTAATCATTATATGATGACCACTAGGGATGATACTCCATACTGGAGTTATATCTGTAATGATATAGATTATCTTTCTGACATGGCAAGGGATGAGTATAGAGCATACCCATTTGATAAGTTCCCATTGAGGATGGATCAAATATCTGACTGGAACTTCCAGAACCTAGCTGGTAATTCTTACATTGCTGCTGGTCATAGGCATACTCCTGCTACTGAATGGACATGCGATTACATGGATAAACGTAATAACATTGACTTAGCTTCCTTTGCTAAGTTATCATCAGGGTATCAACTCAGCGATGAGATTATAAAAGAGATAGATAAGTTCCCTGAACCTTGGGACTTTTACTACGAAGATGTAGCTGGCATAGATAATCCTTATTACGAACATGGCTAAAATTTGTATAGTTGGTGGTGGTTCATCTGGATGGATGACTGCTGCCGCTTTCTGCCATTTGTTTCCAGAACATAAGATACAATTAGTAGAGAGTTATCATAAACCAAAGATGAGTGTAGGAGAGTCTACACTTGGACATTTTAATAGGTACCTGGATCTACTTGAACTTGAAGACAAGGAGTGGATGGCAGCTTGTAATGCTACCTATAAAGTATCGATTCAATTTACCAATTGGAAAGGAGATGGAACAACATTCCAGTATCCATTTGGTGAGACAGATTATTCAGATGGTGGTATAGTTGATTGGTACCATCTTCATAACTTATATCCAGATGAGTTTCCAGATAATACATTCTGCGAGTTCTACAATCCTATAACATATCTTGCTCAGACTAATAGAGTAAATGGTAGTGGCAACTACCTTCGCAACTTCAGTCCAAAATGGAATAGAGCATATCATTTTGATTCAGATAAATTTGGGAATTGGTTAAAGGATAATAGATGTCAGAGTGTTGAACATTCTTGGGCTGATATAGAAAAGGGTGTCTTTAATAGTGATGGTGAGATTGATTACCTAGTAGACAGTCAAGGTATGATGTATCATGCTGATTACTTTATTGACTGTACAGGATTTAGATCTGCTCTCTTGGGTGGTATCATGGGAGTACCTTATCAAAACTTTGAGTTCCTACCTAATGATCGTGCTATAGCAGCGAGGATTCCATATGAGAATCGTCGTGAACAGATGATCAATACTACTGATGGGTATGCTATGCCTGAAGGATGGGTATGGACAATCCCTTTATGGAATCGCATCGGTAAGGGATATGTTTACTCAAGTAAGTTTACTACTGAAGAAGATGCTGAGGAGACCTTCAGAGAGCACCTGGGAGGGTTTGAGGGTGATCTACAACACATTAAGTTCAGACATGGTAGAAGGATGGACGCATGGGTGAAGAATGTTATTGGTATTGGGTTGTCACAGGGGTTCTTAGAACCTTTGGAATCCACTGGACTCTTCAGTACACATGAAAATATTATAAGATTAATTGATGTCTTCCAACGTAGAGATGGGTTTATATCAAAACTTGATGTAGATGGTTACAACCACTCAGTCAACTATGAGATGGAAGCAATGAAAGAGTTTATTGAGATACACTATTACTTGTCTCCAAGAACTGATACTCCTTACTGGAGACAGTTCCATGAAAGGTCTCCTCTCACTCATGAAGAAATGAATGATAAGATAGTGCGGTCACCACGACTATACCAAGAATTGATCCACTCTTTTAATATCTCAAATGCTCCTCAGGCACTGGGAGGTACTACATACATTGCTGCTGGTTTAGGGTACCATCCCTGTACAAAAGCGACTACAAAATACGTCATAAATAGAGATGAATACTCAGAGGCAGAAGCAAGGAACTCTGCTGACAGGCACAAGCATTATAAGGAATCTGTGCTAAGATACTTAAAGACGCAACCTGTTCATTATGATTACCTACTGAAGAACATATATGATAATGATGAATCCTTTGAATTTATTTCGTAAGAAGAACCCAAGAGCAAGATTTTTTTCATTAAATCATGGAGCACATACACTTCATCCAATAACTAAATCTGTTGACTTAGATAGAACCTGGCGTAAGGAAGAAAAGAAAGAGTTTCAAGATAGATTAAGTAGATGTCCTATTGGTCCTATACTGAGAGGAGAACGTGAGGAATCAAATTCTATAGGGAGATGCCCTGCTATTAATCAAATCATGAGGACTGGATATATTGTCCATGCTCCTGCTGATTTTAAAGTACATACTAACGGGGACGGACATACTATTCTATTCACGCAGACAGGTTTCAGTCCACCTGGATCTGACTACGTAGTTCTTCATGATGAGAACGTATCCAAATGGTTACTAGACAGTACCAAGGATACTACTATTGATCAGGTAGTAAAGGTAAATACTACTTGGCGTGTACAGGCTGATGATGATGTCGTATTCCTACAAACAAAAGTACCATTCGTTAATGAGACTCGCTTCTCAGCAATACCTGGTATACTCGATCCACGTTCTGCTTATGAGGTCAATGTCCAGTTATGGTGGCACCAACTGGAAGGAGATGAGTTAGTTAAAGCAGGTACTCCACTCTGTATGTACATACCAGTCTCTAGGAGATTGTTAGAAGACTTAGATGTCAGTATAGATTGTGCTGAACAAAAAGATTATAGATTAGAAGATGAGTTTATGTACACTGCTTATAACCAGTTCCCTGAGAATGTTAGTGTAACGCAGAGGCAGTTGAAGACAAATAAGATATTGAGGAAGTATTGGAAATGAGTGTCTTACCTTTATTTGGAGTACCAATTGAAAGAGGTCGCATCATACCTAATGAATATGATGATGCCCATACTGAAGATTGTCTGAACAGAATGTTTCTGGACAAGACTTTAGGTGAGTTTGAAGGTGAGTCTGGTCTATCAACTGGACCACAGACATTAAACCTACATGAGTTTGAAGAATTACAATGGTTGTTCAAACCATTGACCATGGCTGTCAGAGAGTTCTGGGTACAGGTACTTGGTTACAGGAAGATGATGTATATTGATGCTCATGATGCTTGGGCTAATAAACATTTCTCAGGTGACACTACTGTTGCTCACAACCATAGAGATGGTTGGTGGGGTCAATCTCAAGTATCTGGTGTATTCTATTTTAGAAAACCCAAAGGGTCTGCTAACATAAGGTTCATAAATCCTAACGATGCTATACTACGCATGACACCGTATGCTACCATGTTAGGTACTAACGACCATTCTATTGAGGTTCCAGCAGAACAGTATGAGTTCCTTCTGTTCCCATCATGGGTTAAACATAGGGTACCATCTAGTAATGTAAGTCCTAGAATCTGTATTTCATTTAATTATTTTGGCCATGATTGAGACTGTATCAGGAAACTTTATGAAAGTTTTACCAACCCCCAGACACCTGTATGATGGTACTGATATCATCAAGCCAGCAGAGGAGTGGACACATGTGTATCACAGTACACATTGGGAAGTAGATAATATATTTGCTGATGGTGGACTGGATAGGTTAAAGGATATATGTGAGTGTTATCCTATAGAGGATATGAACAATCAAGAGACTGCGTTTGATTCCAATCCCTTCATTGTTCATCACATACCTTACTGGTTGTTTAACCCTCTTGCTCAAGCAGTAAGAGACTTTGTTGTCATAAATTATTTTAAGAGACCTAAAGAAGAGTCCTGTATAAACGATGAACGTTTATCTGAGTGGGCTAATATCTTTTTAAGATCTGAATCTAACCCAGTTAGATATAGTGCTTTACCTCATGTGGATTATCCATATGATGAAGGTTTCATTTCAAACCTATGGTTATCAGAACATGAACCAGGAACAACAGGCACAACCCTCTATGAGTATAAAGGAACGATTGATGAAGGACGGTACGATTTCCAAATCGATCCAAATCACCACCTCTATAAAAAGTGGCATAGTTGGTACGGAAGCGGTACCGATCACAAACCAGGATGGAATAACTTTACAGACAAGGAAGCTTACGAGTGGGGATTTAGAAAAATAGGATTTGCTCCTGCCAAGCATGGTACGATGACAATCTATAATGCCAATACTCCACACTCACCTTATATTGCGGATAGTGTAGATTTTAGATGGAGTCATTGCTTTGGGTTTAAGTACTCTCCATTGAATCTACACTATGCACCTCAGTTATGATTTTAGATGAGATCTTCCCTACACCTATATGGATATTTGATTTAGAATTTGATTTAGGTTCTATAGAGTATTGGTGTCGTAGAAAAAAAGAGGAGGATACAGGTAGAGATGTATCTAACATAGGTGGTTGGCAGTCTAATGATATCGAAGAGTTTGATGGTACTCCATTAGAACCTTTTATTGAATGGGTGGAGCATGAGGTAACACATCTAGCAGATGATCTAGGGTGTCGTGGAGACTATCCTAAGATGGATAACCTATGGATTAATATCAATCCTAAAGGTGGATTCAATCAACCTCATGTACACCCTGTATCAAGATTCTCTGGTGTCTTTTATATCAAAGCACAAGAGAACTCTGGTGATCTTTGTTTCACTAGGGATGATAATGATTATGCTTTGGGATCCATCTGTCCTGATAACACTAGATACAGTAGCGCACAGTGGTTGTACAAACCTAAGATGAATCGTGCTATACTATTCCCATCATGGGTTAAGCACCAGGTTCTACCAAACGAGTCTGAAGAAGACCGCATTTCTTTAGCATTTAATTTACGATGAAAGAATTTAAGAATTTTTTACCGATCTCATTAGCACATGAGATACATGATGTAGTTACGTCTGATGTATTTCCTTGGTATTGGATAGATGATGTTACTACTGCTCCTGAAGATAGGACAAATGTAACTGAGGTTCTTCCAAGTCAACCTGGGTTTCACCACACTCCATTTGTTGATGGTAAAGCTAGTGAGTGGTATCCTAGTTTTTCATTCATGTACCATTACATTTTGGACGCATTGGAACTAGATGGAGAGGAGTGGTACCTAGCTAGGATTAGAGTAGGGATGAACTTCCCTTCAATATTTGATCAACATCAAGAACATAATGTTCCACATGTAGACTATCCAGAGACATCAGTTGGTGAGCATTACACATGCCTATACTATGTTAATGAGTCAGATGGTCCTACTGTAATTTTCAATGAGCAACAGGAGTCTGAGAATTATACTATACAAAATAAGTGTCATCCAGAAAAGAATAAGTTAATGGCATTCAATGGTAAGAACTATCACGCAAGTTCATGTCCTAAGGAATGTCCTGCTAGGATAGCTATTACAATTAACCTCGTAAAGAAAGGTAATCATAACCATGGTCTCGTTAAACAATTTATGCGCCAGTCGTGATTTTATTCACAACGATGGTGCTGTACATATAAAAGGGTTCCTACAAGAACCAGAAAAGTATTGTAATTGGACTCATGTAGAGGATGCGTTATCTCGTTCTGATATGGGTTGGGAGTTAATAAACTCTGATGGTACTAAGAAGGAGTTAGGAATGTACAAGCCCTACTGGGCACCTACTCCAGACTTTGAGAAGGAAGTTATATGGGAGCATTTGATAAATGGATTGGGTTTTGTTATCGTTGGATATAGTAGATCTAATCAATATATAAAAGACTTATGTTCTGATATAGAAAGGGAGTTTAATGTAAATTGCTGTACCCATGTGTATGGTGGTAGGGGTTTAGGTGGATCATTCAAATGTCACTATGATCATTTTGCTAACCTTATAATACAAACTAAAGGTACTACACCATGGAAAGTATATAAGAATAGAGCAACAGCATTATACCATTCTCGGAATGATCTCGATCATAATGAAGAAGAGATGATAGTTGATTGGGAAGGAGATATGAATCCTGGAGATCTATTATACATACCAGACAGAGCTTTCCACAAAGCATCTCCTAATGGAGAAAGGTTATCAATGAGCATACCCTGTATGCCTACCATATATAACAGTGAACATTATGACCGACGTAATTACACATTCCCCAATACTAAAAGTCAAGAAGGGTCTGATCCCTCTACCGATAGTTGAATTCGCTTATACTGAATTCAGATTGATGAGGGATGCCTTACTTGCAATGGGTAGTAAGGAGGGTTATAATGATCCTACAGTACCAGGTTGTTTTTCTTGGTATTCTCCACTATGTTTTGAAGCATTAAGTTTATATGTTAAACCTATTGTAGAGGAAATTCTAGGTACGGATCTCCATCCGACCTATTCATATGGTCGCATATATACTGAGGGAAGTGAGTTGGTAAAACACACTGATCGCCGATCTTCACAGTTGGCAGTTAACGTTTCTCTTGCAAGAGACACTCAATGGGATTTACTATTTGAATGGATGGGACAGGAGTTGAGGGTTGACTTAGAACCAGGAGATGTGGTAATATATACGGGAACTATTCCTCATTGGAGGGAAAAGTATACTGGTAAGGAACATGTGAATGCTTTCTTACAGTTCGTGTACGCTGATGGTGAGTACAGTGATTTGAGATATGACACTCGTCCTTATCTTGCTACTCCTTATACTATGACCCAACAGCACATTAAAGACGAAGTACAAAATTATGTCTGATGAAAACACAGCTCCCACTACTGAGGAAACTCAGCAAGAGGGATGGACATTCGACCAGGTATGGGAGGACTTTTTAAGTCAACTTACTCAGGCTCGTGCGGATGTCAAAGAAAAGGAAGAAGAGTTAGAAAAGAATTCTAGTCTTATGACAAGGATTGATTTAACTGAAGTTAATGACGCTCGCAATAAAGTGAATCGTCTTGAGGGTGCTATTGAAGCACTAGATATCGTACGCACACAAGTAATTGGTGTGGAATCTCTTATTAAACGTGAGGAATCTAAATGACTATTGAAGAAATGATTACCGACTTTACTGAACAGCAAAGTAAAGTTAGAGCAGAAGTAGCTGAACTTAAAGAAGCTTTAAAGGCACGAGAAGATCAGCTCCTACGCTTAGGTGGAGCTATTGAAGGGTTGCGTCTCGCTACTCAAAATGAAGATGGTACTGGTCCTGGACCTGCGGGGACTAATGCCCCACCAGTAGCAATACCACCAAAGGATGTTAAAACTAAGTAACTTCTAATCCTAAAAACTTTGATGAGATCAAATCATGCTTCTCATCGAATTCATACCTTTGACGGGAATGGGTCTTATCTCCTTGTACTATGAGATAATACCTCTTCCCGTAAATATTTTTTGTGGTACCTATTGCTATGATAGGACGTTCTTCATATTTCTTTCCCACATCATAAGGTATCGTACTTGGATCACCAGTGAACGGTAAATCTACCCTAGAGTATAGGTGTTCTCTATTCCTATACTCACCAATAGGTGCTTCTCTATCTCTAAGTCCAGCCATTTGTTCTATAAATACAAAAGAGGATAATACTGACCCAGATATAAATGGCAACCCTTTTAGTAAAGGTCGCAGACTCAACAGCATTGGATGGTGCTCAGACAGGAATCATCAGCCAGCATAGCTATTTAGAGTTTGTACGTTCCTTCCCATCATTTAAGACTATTCAGTTTGCTGCTCCCAGTGAGGACCAGGACTCTATAGATAATATTCGCAAATTGCCATACGTAGTTGGTGCTACTTATGATAAGCAATTTGAAATAGAACCTGTTGATGGAGCAGTCGAGAATGTCATCTTCTCAGAGGATACTGTAGAAGAAGCAGCTGCTCTAGTATCAGATGTTAATACAGATAATAAAAATACAAGAATTCTAACTGGATCTGGTGGTGGTACCATATATGTTAAGGTTGCCAACTATAGTGGACAAAACCGATTCCAGTTCTCAAGTTCTCAAGGTGGTGTTTATTCTAGAATAGGAACTTACTCAGGTTTTACTCAGGGTGGTACATATACATTCGACCAATCAGATTCATCAAACGCTGGTCATCGTATTTTATTCTCAATAATACCTGATGGTACACATAAAGATGGTGTAGACTATACTACTGGTGTAACTACTGCTGGTACTCCAGGATCTTCTGGTGCTTATACACGTTTAACAATAGGATCAACAACAGCATCTGTGCTATACTGGTACAATGCTAGTAACGCTGACTATGGTGCTTATAGCGATAGTCCTCTTAGGTATGGTTGCCTTTGTGTACACGACTTCTGGCATTTAGATAGAGTTACCAAACAGAATAGGAATTATCTTAATGGACAATACTTCACTACAGAAGAATCTGAAGGTGTTGACTTGTACGTTCTTGATACTGGTGTTAGAGGAGCGTCGCGCCCAACGGGATCGAACGTCGGACTCCACCCAGAATTATTTGACGTAACAAACAACGCTGATCTGAATGGTTTGTCTGAGCAACAAGCATACCGTGTGTATGAGGTTGGAGGATATACATCAGGATATACAGTCAACGGAAATCCCGACTCGAATGAAGATGACAATGGTCACGGGACTCAATGTGCTTGCCTAGCTGGTGGTATTAAATCTGGTATCGGAAGAAAGGTTAAAGTCTACGGTTTAAAATGTTTTAGTTCTGTTGGTAGTGGATCTCTCTCAGGTATAATGGCTGCTTATCAGGCTGTTATAAACCATAATGATTCAGGACATGTTAACTATAAAGGTAACACTAGACCAGCAGTTATCAATGCTAGTTTTGGTCCAACTACTCCTAGTGGATCAGTACCTTATGTTGAACTAAACGAATCAGGAACTGACGCAGGGTTTGACATTGAACTATATGACGAGACTGAAAAAGATGTAGTAGATGCTAACATAGTTCTTGTTAGATCTGCTGGTAATGGTTTCAAAGACTCTGGTGATAACTTCGCTGGACCTTTACAAACAAGATTTAAAGCTGGTGCTAGATCATCAGGTTATCAAGATGGTGATGTTAACATCTTCGATACAAACATCGCATCTATATCTGTAGGTGCTACAGATTATAATGAAAACTGGGCAGACTTCTCTAACTATGGATCAGGTTGTACAACTACTGCTCCAGGTCAACACATAACATGTCCGAAGTACGACTGGACTACGAACACAACATATAATACAGTAAGTAACTACACTAATATTGGTGGTACATCATTCTCTGGACCTATTGTTGCTGGTGTAGTATGCCAGTTCATTGCTGCTAATAGTTACACTCATTCTACTAATACTTTACCCACCCTATGTAAGAACTGGGTAAGAGCTAGTGGAGATACTGGTAAGTATAGTGCTGTAAGTAGTACAGCATATCCTATTAACAGTGCTAAAGAATATAAACTACCATCTAACCCATTTGAGGTATCTAACGGTAGTCAACAAATAAAGATTGAGTTCGAGTCTGCTAACTCATCTTACTTCCTGAACAATGTTGGTAAGAAGGTACAGTTAAGAATACAATCCAACTCATTAACTGTTGGTGGAATAGACGTAAAGGATGTATCAAGAACTTGGCATGGAATTATTGCTCAGGATGCTGCTGCCAACACAATAACTATTCAAGTTACTAACTCTGGTACCAGTGATGAAACTGGTGGTGGTAGTAACAACTATATGGCAATTGTATCAGGTACACATGAAGCAACAGATGGTCCTACGTTTGCTAACGTAGCTTTATATGCTGAACTTGACAGTGAAGAGGCAGGTCATACAGGTCGTACTATTGAACAACTTCCAGTTGATACAGGTGCTGACTTTAATTTCCAAGACACTACTTCTCTTCTCAGTAAGGTAAGAGGTATATTCACCAAGTATATTAATAAGTCTATAGCATGGCATAGAGCATCTGGTACACTATCAACGAGTGGTGGATTTGGAACAACCAGTGGAAGAATCTGGTGGAAGACTACAGGAGTAAGTACAGGAACATACTTTACACAATGCGAAGCTCATACTAACATGTATGGTCAGGTTGTATTGTCTGGTAGTGGTGGAAGTGCTGTTAGAAAATGGAATGTAACTGATGCTGGTAATGGTGCTTATAATTTTGCTGAACAAAATGTAGCAACTACATCTCTCAGTATTACCGTATCAAATACTGGTAGTAGTGACTATACTATATCTGGTACTGATAGAGATACTACTCATAGTTCTGCTGCTGATCCTGGTGTAAAGGTATGGATCGGAGATACAATAACATTTGCTGTTAACGCAACAGGACACCCCTTCTATCTTAAGACACAGGCTGGTACAGGTACTGGTAATCAAATATCATCAGGGGTAACAGGTCAAGGTGCTGAGGTTGGTAACGTTGTATGGAATACAACAGGAGCAACTGCTGGTACTTACTATTACCAATGCGAATACCATGGTGGTATGGTAGGAACTATCACTCTTGCTGAACCAGGTGATACTGGAGATGATGTTACAATCAACGCAACCGTTGGTGATACTTTAATATTTGACGTTAATGCTTCAGGTCATCCATTCTCTATCAAGAGTGTCCAAGGAACAGGAACTTCTAATAGAGTTACTACAGGAACAGTTGGTGGTGATGGATTTGCTAACGGTGCTTCCATATCAACCCAATTAGGAATAAACACATTCACTAGCTACGCTACTGAACCATTCAATATCAGAGAGTACACCCTAAGTGGTGACAGTATATCTGGAACAGGACTATCACTTAACGCCACTTCTGGTGAGCTAAGTGGTACTGTTACATCGAGCTATCAGGATGGTTTCTATAGTGTGACGGTCAACGAAGTGACCAGTGGTGAATCACAAAGTTACAATTTCCACACATCTGGAACAGGTGTGATTGTAACTATCGGATCACAACCTTCAAGTACAAGTATTGAGGCGGGTGCTGGAACCAATGCTACCTTCGGTCCTCTCAATGCTAGTACATCCGATAGTTCTACTGTTACATACCAGTGGCAGTATAGTACAGGTGGAGGATGGGCAGACATCAGCTCTCAGGCTGGACACAGTGGAGAGACAACAGATACATTAACTGTTGATGATGATTACTCATACAATGGATGGCAGTACCGATGCGTCTGTAATTCAAATACAGCAGCAACTACTACAACAACTAATGCTGCTACATTAACTGTATACAGAACAGTTACGATTAATACACAACCAACCAACCAGTCAGTTACAGCTCCAACTGCTGCTGTATATACAGCCGCTGCTACAACTGCTGATGGTGCTGGAGTAACATACTCATGGGAGAAATCAGAAGATGATACAGCATGGCATGTAATCTCTGGTGCTACAAGTAATACATATACAACTACTGCTACTACTTACGATAGTGGTGGCACACCTCCAGGATCATTTAATGCTGATAATGGAGACTATTTCAGAGTAAAAGTTAATGCTGTTGGAGCAGCTGAAGTTACTTCCAGCAGTGCTACACTAACAGTCGCACGAGGTATCACAGTAACAGATCACCCTGATAATGAAACAGGATCTGTAGGTGGTACAAGACAATTTGATGTTGCTGCTACTCTTAGTGATGGTGATAATTCTGACATTACATTCCAATGGCAGTTATCTATCGATGATGGTAGTAACTGGAGTAATATAGGTGGTGCTACAAGTGCTTCTTATACTACACCCACGTTAACATCACAGTATGATGAGTATCAATATCGTTGTTACTTATCTGCCCCTGGTGCTTCCAACGTATTCTCTAATGCTGCTGTACTACAAGTAGAGACTGTACAAGTTACAGTAACATCTCATCCATCTGATCAATCTGCTGATGAGACTGGTACTGCTACATTTACTTGTGCTGGTACTGTAGACAACAGTGCTATAACCGCACTATTAAATTCTTCCTTCGGGGTAGGAAACTGGACGACCCCTTCAGGTGGTGGTAACGCTGCTCATGCTGAGACTGCTGCTGATCCTGAATTATATAATTCTATCTGGAGTGATCATACTCCAACACTAACTTATCAGTGGCAGAAGTCTGATGACGCTGGTAGTAACTGGGCAGATGTACCAAGTGCTACGAGTGCCTCTTATACAACTAGCACTCTAACATATGCTGATGATCATTCTGATCAATATCGTTGTAAGTTAGATGCTACAGGAGCAGATGCTGTTGCTTATACAAACGCAGCAAATCTTACTGTATACAGAACCCATTCGATTACAGTTCAACCAGTTAACGCAACTGGTAATGAAGGAGGAAGTTCATCCTTCTCTGTAACTGGTTCTACATCTAGTGGAGCACAGACATATCAATGGCAGAAGTCTGACAACGCTGTTGACTATAATGATATTCCTGGTGCTACAGCAGCAACATATAACACACCATCTCTAGTATTTGGTACTGACAATGATGATAGGTTCCGTTGTGTTGTAAGTTTGGTAGGTGCTCAAGCATCTATTACTTCCACATATGCTATCTTAACAGTTCTGAGAGTAATTGCTATCAGTGCTCAACCACAAGATGCTACTATCATTGAAGGTAACGCAGCAACATATAATATTACTGCTTCTATAACAAGTGGTGTAATCAACTACCAGTGGCAGAAGTCAACTGATAGTGGTGGTAACTGGAGTAATGTAATTGGTGCTACTGCTGCTTCTTATACTACAGTTGTACGACCATTCCCAACATTAAACAATCAGTACCGTTGTGTACTATCTAATTCTAATGCCATATCAGTAACATCTAATGCTGCTACTATAACGGTTAATGAATCTGAATTTGTATCAGCACCATCTTCACTGACTGTTAATGTTGATACTGATACTACCCTTTCATATAATAGACAACCAACATTTACTACTGTTGCTTTCAATAGTCAGTACGCAGGTTCTACTCACTATGCTAGTTACTGGTTGATTAAGAAATTATCTGATAACACTGTGATATATGATACTTCATTGATTACAGTTCCTGATTTGTCTGCTGGTGATACAGTTAACTTAACTACATTTACAGTACCTTCTGGTTACTTAGACTTTGATACATCTTATACAGCACAAGCTAAGTATAAGGATAACAATGGTTTGGTATCATCTTATGGTAACCCAGTTGTCTTTAAGACACCAGTTGTAGATCAACCTGTCATACAGGCATTCACTCCAGCATTTAATCCAACGATTAACGTTGTTTCCCCAGCTATCAAGGCTGGATATGGACACAACTCTACTGACTGGCAGTTCTCTCAGGCAGATACATTCCTGAATATTGAACACCAATCCTTAGGAAACTCAACCAACTTACTACAGTACACCTTACCAGGTGATGTAAATCTACTACCAACTACTACATATTATGTACGAGTGAGATTCAACGTCGATACAGTTTAATGGCAAAACCAGCAACCCGCGATGCTCTCATAGAGTATTCTTTAAGAAAACTGGGTGCACCAGTTCTAGAAATTAATGTCGATGACGATCAGATATCTGATCTCGTAGATGACGCTGTTCAATTCTTCAATGAAAGAAACAGTGATGGTTACTTGAGAACTTTCCTAAAGTATAAGTTTGATCAGGCTACCATAGATCTGATGAAGACTGATAGTACAGAAACTGTTACACAGGTAGGTGCTAGAGCAACAGAATTTCTTACACAGAATAATTTCATTGAGATGCCTGAGCATGTAACTCAGGTGGTTAAGATATTTGATTTCACTTCAAAGAATACTACTAACATGTTTGATGTTAGGTATCAGTGGAGATTGAATGACCTATGGGATTTGACTCAGACAGAGATCCTTACTTATGAAATGGTCAACAGGAGGATGGAAGATATCTATTGGTTATTGGAAGGTCAGAAGCAATTAAGATTCCAGATGAGAGGAGATAAGCTCTTTATGGATCTAGATTTCCACACTGATGTGAATGACGGAGACTTCTTGGTATTTGATTGCTGGAGAGCATTAGATCCAACACAGAACACAGACATGTATAATGATATATTCCTTAAGAGATACCTAACCTCTTTAGTTAAGAGACAGTGGGGTCAGAACTTAAGTAAGTTCAAGGGTGCTCAGTTACCTGGTGGTATTACTATGAACGGTGAAGAGTTATATAGAGAAGGTCAGAGAGAACTCGATGAGCTTGAGGATAAGATGATCTCTACATATGAAATCCCACCAATGGATATGATTGGATGAGAAACGTATTTTTTACTCACGGAACTCGTAACGAACAGTTCCTTCAGCAAGATCTTACTGAAGAGTTTATCAAGATGTTTGGGTTGGATATATTGTATATCCCCAGACAGATGGTTGCTCAGGATGGTGTATTCAATGAAGAGATTGCGTCAGAATTTGACGACTCATATCTGATTGAAGCATACCTAGAGAACTTTGATGGGTTCCAAGGTGGTGGAGATTTACTAACTAAGTTTGGTATAAGACAGACTGATGAAATAAGTATGGTTATCTCACAGCAGAGATTTCAAGATTTAATATCACAGTTCCTTTTAGAAGATAACGATATAGCATTAGGAGATAGACCACAGGAAGGAGATCTAATATTCTTCCCATTGAGTTCTAACTATTTTGAGATCAAGTTCGTAGAGCACGAAGAACCTTTCTATCAGCTTGGTAAGAACTACGTATACAAACTTAAGGCAGAACTCTTTGAGTTCAGTGATGAGCAGGGAGAATTCTTTGCTGGTGATGATGAGCTTATAGATACTGGATATACAGTACAGTACTACTATCTGGTTAACCCAGGTGTAGCAGCTGCCGCTACCCCACTCATTAGTAATGGATCGGTCACCCAAGGAGTCGTCACTACAAACGGAAGTAAGTACAATTTCACTCCTACTGTTACTTGCAGTGGAGACGGGAGTGGTTGTACTGCTCATGCTGAGATGATCATTGCTACTGTAGCAGGATCAACTCCAACTAGAGCTGCCGTATTAGATCCTAAAGTGGTCAACGGTAAAATGACAGGAATAACAATTATCGACGGAGGTGCTGGTTATGATGTATCTAGATCTAGTATTAATTTCTCTGATCCTCCTAGCTCAGGCTCCAAACCAGTGGTTACCCCGACTTTTAATTCGTCTGGTGAACTCACGAAGGTTGAGATAACAAACGAAGGGTCAGGGTATGACTCAGTTGAATCCATAGTTATAGACACTCCTGGTTCTAATTACACTACTGCTGCATTTGCTTTACAGTCTGTACCTGGTGGTCTATCTGGTAACTTCTCTGATGGAGAAACAGTTACTGGAGATCTATCCTCTGGTACTGCTCTACTGGCAGACTGGGATAAGAGTGAAGGATGGCTCAAACTTAAGAACCCAACTGCGGACTTCTCTATTGGTGAGCAGTTAGTTGGATCCACTTCTGGAGCGTCTATTACTATACATAGTTTTGATGCAATGAAAACAACAGACACCAAGTTCTCTGACAGTACATTGTTTGAGAGTGAGGCTGATGATATTATTGACTTCAGTGAAGGAAACCCATTTGGAATAGCTACTTGATATGTTAGGTGCATACACATACAACAAAGTTATCCGTAAGTGCGTAGTTGCTTTCGGTACACTTTTTAATAATATAGAGGTCCGTAAGGAAGTTTCAGGTACTACCTATCAGAAGATGAAGGTACCACTTGCCTATGGTCCTAAGCAAAAGTTCTTGGCTAGACTGGAGCAACAACCAGATCTCAACAAGAAGGTTGCTATTACATTACCTAGAATCTCATTTGAGATGCAAGGTATATCATATGATAGTAGTAGGAAACTAAGTCCTATTACTGCTGACTACAAAAAGGATGGTGCTAATGCTGTAAGGAAAATATTCACACCTGTACCATATAATTTAGATTTCACAATGTCTATCTTATCGAAGACAAACGATGAGGCACTAGAGATTACTGAACAGATACTACCAATATTTCAACCATCATATAATGTTACTATTAAAATACTTGATGACATCAACGAGTACCGTGATGTACCTATAGTACTTAACAGTCTTCAGTATGCTGATGATTATGAAGGAGATTTCTCAACAAGGAAATTAACTACTATTGATATTAGTTTTACTATGAAAGCGTATATCTTCGGACCTACGCAGACTGGCAAGCCAATCAAGAAAGCAAAAGTCGATTACAAGACTGGTACCGATGTGGTCAATTCACCACGACGTGTATCATATACAGTCGAACCAAAAGCCTTACGTGATAAGGATAGTGATGGAGCAGGTCTAACCTTAACTGCTGCTGTTACTGCTAAGATTGGTACACTTCAAGTTACTGACTCAACAGTCTTCAGTATTGGAGATTATATTGAAATCAATAATGAAGTTATGAAGGTTAAGACCAAGCCTGATGGTACAAGTATTACTGTCACACGTGGTCAGAACGCAACCACATCATCTGCTCATGCTAGTGGATCTGTGATTGATTTAATTACCTCTGCTGACACTGATCTAATAGACAGTGACGATGACTTTGGATTCAATGAGATGACTTCTTTCTATGGCTAATGAAAACTATGGGGGTTTGGATAAAGCATTCAATACTGTTGAAGCTGTAAACAATCCAACTCCAAAAAAGAGACCTACTAAAAAGATCTCTGAAGATCAAGTGGGAGATGACCATGAGTATGCGAGAGCAAACTTATATTCTCTTATAGAGAAAGGTCAAGAGGCAGTCGATGGTGCTTTAGATGTAGCACAAGGTAGTGACCATCCCAGAGCATATGAAGTTGCTGGACAATTAATTAAGCATGTAGGTGATGTTGCTGACAAACTTATGACTCTCCAAAAGATGACTAAGGATGTCAAAGAAGAATCTAAGAAAGGTCCATCAACTGTGAACAATGCCCTATTCGTAGGGAGCACAGCGGATCTCCAGAAGATGTTAAAGAATGCTTCCAAAGATAAATAACTCAGGAACCAACTAAAAAATCATGACCGTATTAAAAGTAGTACAGGACGGACCTACGACTGACGTGGGTAGTGCTGCTAACACACAAAGCGCAGCGTTATCAGTTAAGACAGGTTTGTACCGATTCGCAGTGGACATCGCCAAGGGTGGATGTGCTATTGCTATAGGTGGCAATGCCAATGCTACCAACTCAACTCTATATGTTGAGAAAGGAGAATCAGTAATACTGAAAGGAGATAGTCCCATAAGAGTGGGTATCACTGGATGTACTGCTGCTAACCCAACAGTTTTTACAATCGAAAGATCAGGTGGAAATCATAACCAATTCAAGGTAGGTGATTATGTCACAACAACTGGTTCCTCTGTAGGTGATTATAATGTATCTCATCAAGCAATTACCGCTGTTACTCCCACAACTTTCACAGTTGCCGTTGACGGTTCAGGTTTCAGTGCTTTCTCAGGTACTGCTGAAGCTAGACTTTCTCAAAAGTATGCTATAATGCCTAAGACAGGATCAGGTTCTACTGTATACTGTACAGAAGTTCAAGTGGTTAATAACTAATGGCAGCGGCACGTCTGAATGAGTACGGGAAATACTATTACGTCGAGTTGGTTTGGCGTGGCAGAATGTATCGCGTCCAGATATTCTTTCCTAACTTACAGAAGCCTCAGCGTCAGGAGATCCAGAAACAAGCTAACAAAATTTATCCAGGTGCTAGAGTGCTCTCATATGTAGAAGCAGGTAAGACACCTGACCTACCAATGTTGTATGCCTTAGATATATAATGCAATTTCATGAACAAGATGTAGCACACCTACTCCAAGCCTGTGACTACTACAAGTCTGCTCACCCAGTAGTGGGAACTGAATACGATAGATTGATTCATAAGGTCGAGAGTTATCGATCCGAAATGGAATGTTCAGACTGTAATTATGTAAAGTGTGAGATACATGAGTTGGCACGACCTTAGAAATACATCAATGATAATCAGTGAGAAGTTACCTGACTTTCTCTACACTGAATTACTTTCAACAACAAAGAAAAGAAGACTTGATCAGGACTGGAATTATAATGACAGACTGGTTGGAGCACTTGGGCAACAGTCGAGTATATCATGGAGTTCAGAGTTAGAATTATATCTAACAAGGTATGGTGCTAGGTTATGGAACGATATACATCAGACATGTCCATGGGAGTTTGAGACAATAGAGGACGTTAGTCCTTTTTTAAAGCTTAGAGATCTCTGGGTAAACTATCAAAGACCAGGTGAATATAATCCAATGCACTGTCACAACGGTGTAGTGAGTTTTGTTATCTTTATCGATCTACCCTATGGTAGAGAGGAAAAGGAGGAGCATCGTTGTCATGGATCTCTTCAATTAGAGAACGATGTGATAGAAATAGATAAGTCTTGGAATGGTACTATCATTGCCTTCCCATCTCATGTTAAGCATGGGGTGTATCCATACAAATCCACTAATGAAGAGAGAGTTACTGTTGCAGGTAACCTAGTATGGAACGTTGAAGGTCCAGGTGAAGAACACTACTAAAACTATACTAAATATTAGTGTTGTTATAGTATAAGGTTATGAGCGAAGTACCAGAAGATCGCCTCACAGCACAACTAGACTTTGAAGATGATATGCGTGAGAACCCAGAGTTCTATCGTAAGTATCTCACAGAACATCGAGATGATTTTCCTGAAGATGTTTGTTGGGATCCTATTGTAGATAAATGGGTAGTGTACTATAATAATTCCACGCTATTTTTCGATCACGAAGAAGCAGCACGGGAATGGTATAGGCTAAATACCTTAAGTAAAGAAGTAGTCAAGCAGTGAACAAATGTCCCTGACGATTAGAAGATTACCTGAACAGGATAATAATCTGCTCAGACCCCCTACAAGTTTGACCCCATCTCAGAACGGAGACGTGGTATTGGAAGCTACTTCCAACACCGTCCTCACTATGAAGTTGAAGGGTACTGACGGTGTTGTCAGAAACTTTGACGTGGGTGGTGGTGGATCCACCATTGGTACTGAATACGATATCCGTGCGATTGCTGATACTTCACCTGCTGTTAAATTTAGATTAACTTCTTCTTACTCTGTCTTAGACGACATAAAGTTTGCTGGTACCGCTAATCAATTAATATTCTCACGTGTAAGTGACGATGAGATTAACTTGGCGTTCCCTACTGATGTTACATTTCCTAATGACGTAGTGGTCACAGGGGATCTGACAGTTAATGGAACCCAAACCACGGTAAATTCTACCACCGTACAGGTAGATGATAAGAACTTAGAACTTGGTACTGTTGCCACTCCTACTGATGCTACTGGAGATGGTGGTGGTATTATCCTTAAAGCAGCAGCAGATAGATCAATCCTTTGGTCTAATGCTAATGATGCTTGGACACTAAACCAACATTGTTTCCCTGATGCTGACTCTACCTATGACTTAGGTAGCAATACAATACGTTGGCAGAATGTCTATGCTGATGCTGCTAACATTACATCAATTACAGGAGCACTGACTGGAAATGCGGACACTGCAACTACTTTGGCTACTGCTCGCAACATATCGGGTGTTAGCTTCAACGGCTCAGCGAATATCGACTTGGTTACTGACAACGTTCAGGAGTCAGGAACACCAACCAATATCTACTTCACCGACGCTAGAGCGAGATCTGCGGTTTCTGTCACTGACTCTGGAGGCGATGGTTCCCTCGCTTACTCCAGCTCCACAGGCGTATTTACATATACTGGTCCTAGCTCCGCAGAAGTTAGAGCACATCTTTCAGCAGGGACGGGAGTTGGATTCACAGGCGGGGCGATAAGTATTGGACAGGCTGTAGGAACATCTGATTCCCCACAGTTTGTTACAGTTACTGCTGCTCTTGCTGGTAATGCTACTACTGCTACTACACTAGCGACAGCACGTAATATAAACGGTGTATCCTTCAATGGATCTGCCAACATAACATTAGACTTGGATGATATTGCTGAAGCAGCATCAACTCCAACAAATTTATTCTTCACTAATGAGAGAGTAGACGACAGAGTATCTGTCCTCCTCACTGGTGGAACAGGTATTAGTAAAACATATGATGACGTTAGTGACTCACTAACATTGGCAGTTGACTTCAGTGAATTTAATACAGACAATGTAACTGAAGGTTCTACTAATGAGTACTATACTTCTGCTCGTTCCCGTGGTGACATCTCTGTTACTGACTCAGGTGGAGACGGAGCACTTTCATATAACAGTACAACAGGTGTTATAACTTACACTGGTCCTAGTGCTGCTGAGACACAAGGACATATATCTGTCACTGACTTAGGTGGTGATGGATCATTGGCATATAGTAATGGTGTTATAACCTACACTGGTCCTAGTTCATTAGAATCTAGAGCACACTTAAGTGGTGGTACAGGTGTAACTTATAATTCCTCATCAGGTTCTATTGCTATTGGACAGGATGTTGCCACTTCTTCTGATGTAACCTTTGGTGAGGTTACTATTGGTGCTAGTGGAACTAGAAACCTTCTTATCCAGAACACTGATAATACTGGTACAGTAGAATCTGCTTGTAACTTAACATTCAAGCACAGTGGTGTTGACTTTACTCAAGACTCTATCATTGCTGATGGTAATGATCTGGGTCATATAGATTTTAGAAATAACGGTGGTACTAAGGTAGCAGCGTTTGGATTTAGAAAGCGTAACACACAGGCTAGTAAACTTGCCTTTGAGGTTGACGCAAACGATAATGGTACACCTAACCTAGAAGTTGGTGATACTAATATAACCTTAAGTTCTACTAACGTAGATATTACTGGTACTGGTACATGGACAGGGCAGTCACTTGCTCTTACATTAAACGATGCTTCTGAGAACGTAGGTCCAGACCTAATTCTCCAGAGAGATAGTGCTAGTGCTGCCACTAATGATCTACTTGGACGTATTAAATTCCAAGGTAGGAACACAGGTAATGCTGCTGACGTTGAGTTTGCTGCTATTACATCTAAGATTCATTTTGATACTCAAGGATCTGAGAGAGGGTTACTTAAGTTTACTGTCATAGATGCTGGATCACCAGTAGATACTATGACAATGCGTGGATCACTTATTGGTCTAGGTATTGATGAACCAGCGGGTCAATTACACGTTAAGGGTAATGACACCACTGACCAAATAATTATTGAGAACACAACCAATTCCTCAACCACTGCTCCTGACCTTGTATTGTATAAGTCAGGTACTATTGCAGTAGGACACCAGCCAGGACGTATTGACTTCAGAGGTAGAAATCTTGCCAATGATGCTAACGTTACATATGCTGGTATCTTTGCTGAGGTTACTGGTACATCTAACTTAGCGGAAAATGGTGCACTTAAATTCTATACTGTACAGAGTGGTACTCTTTCGGAAGCAGCACGTATTACAGAGACTGGTAACTACAAGCTTCAGGCAGATAAGGGTATTGACTTTAGTAATCAGACAGCATTGGTTGGTAAGACATACGAAGTTTTTGATCATTATGAAGAGGGAACATACTCGGCTACGCCAGAATTTGTTAGCACGATTAGAGCTGGGATGACTACCACCTCTACTGGCTACTACACTAAGGTCGGTAGATTGTGTCATGTACATGCTAAAGTAACAGTTAATATTACTGACGCTGCTTTGATTGGTGGTACTCTTAAGTTACCAATCCCATTCGCACCTGCTCTCTCATGTTCCGACAATACTATTTGTCGTGTAAATATGGAGACAGATTCAACTCACTTCTTGAACCAGTCACAGGCAATCTTCTTAGATGATAGTAAGGATATGGTTATATCTCATGCTGGATCACAAGACCTATGGGTTGTACTTCAAATATTAAATGCTGACTATCAGAGATCATCAGTCATAACTGCTGGTAACTGTGCTGTTGGTAGTACTGCTGTATATCTAGACTTCACATATAGAACTTCCGCATAATGCCTTCGTCATCCCAAGACTTCTATCTTGGTAACCCCAACCTGAAAAAGGTTGGGATGGATATTGAATTCACTAAAGACCAAATAGAAGAATGGATCAAGTGTAAAAGTGATCCTGTATATTTTACTATGAACTACATCAAGATTGTATCTCTTGATGAGGGTGTAGTCCCGTTTAAGATGTGGGACTTCCAGAAAGAACTGCTAGAGAAATTTCATAATAATAGATTCAACATTGCTAAGCTGCCTCGTCAGACTGGTAAGTCCACCACATCGGTGTCGTACTTGCTTCACTATGCTTTGTTTAATGATAATGTTAACATCGGTATCCTTGCTAACAAACTCTCTACTGCTAGAGATCTTTTAGGAAGGCTACAACTTGCGTATGAACAGTTGCCTTTATGGATGCAACAGGGTATAATCGCATGGAACAAAGGATCAATGGAGCTTGAAAATGGATCAAAGATACTGGCTGCTTCTACGTCTGCAAGTGCTGTCCGAGGCATGTCGTTCAATATC
>MDTG01185529.1_pt1 | contig 25417 bp, 2 predicted proteins | sample 811421 | NCBI WGS metagenome assembly MDTG01 (sample SAMN05326645, study PRJNA326480) | marine metagenome | isolation source: seawater | place: Pacific Ocean: South East | collected 2011 | reverse complement strand
GTATTTCCAACGATAAGAATCACCAGTAGTGATAATTGAAGTAGAAGTACCTGTAGGTTCCACTGTAGAAGGTTTTCCATTTGGGTCTGAGGGTGAAGTTCCGTTATAGATGCATTTATATACTTGATACTGAGAGTTTACAACGTAAAAATCAGAATCGTATAATTTAGTAGCACCAGAGGCAGCAGTTTTACTTGGAGAATAGTCGTGACGATACATGTCATAAGTAAAACCTAATCCACCAGTAGTTTGTTCTGGGGAAACCCAGTCAATTCTACGAACAACTTGCACAGTATCGGAAGCCAGCACACGCTTCATTGAAACCATATCATCATATGCACCAGAAAATTCGGCAAATGAATCAACTGCCTGTGGTGGGGAGTTTTCATTATCCCAACTTTGTGGTCTACCTATGAAAAGATATAACCTGTCCCTCGTAGCCCCTGCATCATCATCACTTTGAGTTGCAACGGGACCTTCAAGAGCCTTAATAAATTTTTGTGCTGAAAAAATTCTAAATTGATCAGTTAATAGAGCTGCCATTTTCTAAGACTATTGTCCTCCTGTTTATTTATGCGGATTCCGACTACTCCTTAGACTGGAGTTGTGCTTGATATTCAATTCTCTTGATCCTATAACTCGCACCAGTATTACCTGCAATACGTTCACCACCAAGAACTGCTTGAGCAACTGCACCAGATCCTGTGCTATCACTAGCATTGTTAGTAAATGTAACTGTCGGATGTGTTACAAAACTTTCATCAATATTTTGTTTAATACCATAACCACCATTTGTGATTGTTAGTGAAGCAACTTGGTCACCTGCAGCAGTCATGTTAACACTTGCTGTTGCTTGTATATCACCAATGTTTTCTACTGTTACCGTAGGAGGTGCAGTATAGTTAGTACCTGGATTTTGAACAATGAAATCAATCACTGTTTCTCTAGCAGAGAACTCATAGAAGTAACCTGCAATACCTATGTTGATATTTCCAGTATTAAATGGAATTACATTACCAATTTCTAGTAATCCAGTATTAGGATCCCATCCAAGAACAGTTCCCCTTACACCAGATATATCACCTATCACTAGATCGTTGACAACATAATTTTGTCCATTACCTTGATTTAGATCTACATATACATTTAATTTTGCAGAATGGTCTACACCATCAGTTAGTGTTCCTGCAGTTTCTACAGTTGCATACTTAAATGGTATAGAACCATCTTTGACCTGATCAGCAACTGCAAATAGAGTAGTATTAGTTCCACCTTGAGTTTCTTCAATACCATATAATGAATTGTAAATACCACCATCTAGTGATATCTGGTTTTCATAATCAGTACCTGTATTAAATAAATCTGGAATACCGTCACCAGCTCCTGCATTCTCTGCAACATCAACAAATTTAGTATCTAAAATTCTACCTATAGGATCAGTCAAAGTTACAATATTTTCATTTTCAGCAAAAGTAATTTGATGAGGATCAAAAGCATTACTTGCACTAGCAGCAACACCTGCATCAAACTGTACAATAGCATCTAAAGTTGATGGGATACCACCATCAATAAATGCCAATTCATCAACTTCAAATGTTACTAATAGTTCTCTAGTTACTGGATTCCAATCATATACCTTTGCAACTTTATTATTTGCGTTATCAATTCTACGAATAACTCTATCACCAACATTAAACTGGTATGTTGATATATCCTGTTGGTTGTTCTGAGTTGCATCTAATATAATTCTCTGGTCATAATTAAAGTTTACACCTCTTGTCAAACCAAAGAACTTACCAGTTGCTTTACCAGTATAGGTAATCGTTTCAGTGTTTACAATCAGTTCTCCAGAACCAGGAAAACCTGTAGTAGTATCAACAAATATTTCTGTATCTGATGCAGCTAAATCTTTTACAAGACCAGTTAAATAAATTGCTTGAGAGTTGTAAGATTGTCTTGCTCTTGTCTTACGTTTTAAATTAACAAGTTTAGTAAATACGATGTTTGGTGGATTGATATATCCAGAACCAGGATCTGTAACATCAATTCCTACAATTACACCCTGATCAATTCTAGCAATCGCTTTAGCACCAATACCTCCACCACCTGTAATTAAAACATAAGGAGGTTCTTGATAGAACTCACCTTCATCAACAATACTGATAGAACTAACCCTACCAAAAGTATCAATCTCAGCAGCACCTTCAGCACCAACACCACCTCCACCTCCTTCAAAGATAAGTGTTGGAGGTGTAGCATACTCTCTACCAGAATTTAATAATGATAAACCAGTAACTGTTTGTACAATAGGACTTGCCAATGCACCAGTTCCTTGTCCACCTAATATTTTTGCTTGTGCAGCACCAAAATAATTATCACCAAATTTTGTCATTCTAATGTATGCTATTTGTCCACTAGAGTTTAGAACAACATCACCCTCAGCACCTGTAGGGAATGTTTCTACTTGCGGAGGAACAGTATCACCTTCAAATAATGGAGTTCCATAGAATCTATTACCTATAGCATAGGGATATGTAGGAACAGAAGAACTATCTGATGTCATATAATATGCATAGGTTCCGTTAGGATATTCTGGAGTAGGACCAAACTTACCATTATAAGGATCAAGAGTTCCAATACTTGAATCGTGTATATAATCTTCAGTTAAATCACCAAGTACATAACCCTCAATAACACATCTTATTCCTGTATTTGCTAGAGAGTATCCAAACAAATATAATGCTATAGGTGCATTAACAGGAACATGAAATCTAATTTCTCTTGTTGTTGCAGTATTAAAAGCAGTAACGTAAGTATTGTAAGTAGTTTGAGAACCATCAAGCCAGTAAGTTATATGATTGCCTGATAAAAGATATGATGTATCTCCAATAGTCGGAGGTGAACCTCCATGCCATCCATCGTCAGATACACCTACAAATATTTGATTATTATTATTTGATGCATCATTTTGATTAAAGATATATGTCTTACCTCTTTCTAGTGTTAAAAATGCAGGTCTACTTCCATCAAATTGAAATTGTCCGTTTGATACAGTTACAGCAAATGTTACATTAGAAACTGTATTAACTTGAGGACGATTACCTGGTAACTCAGCAGTAGTTTTTAATCTATATCCTGATACTTCTCTAGCAAATGCACCACTAGAATTATAACCCCAAGGACCGTAGATAGGATATCCATCAAAGGACATACCTAAAATTTTAGAATGACCATCAGGATGTCTACTGTAATCAATGGTGTTAGGATCATTTACATCACTTTGATAAAACTCTTTATAATAATAAGTGTTTTCATGCTCTTCCTCTTCTTCCTCATGTACATTACTAAGAACCATATAACCTTCATCACCAAGATACCCAGACATGTAACGATGATTATGACAATAATAGTAGATTCTATTATTCTCATCAGGATTCATTAAGAATAACGGTTTATATTCATCCTCATAATCAGCAGCAGGTGCTTCTGAAATACCAGTGCTGTTATAATATAAAGTTCCACCATTAAGAGTTCCATCAGCAGTTGTACTGAATCTCATTGGGTGCTGCATTCCACCCTGATTATTAGATGGATGACTTTGATCCCAAATAATTAAATAATTTTGTTGAACTTTAATATCTTGTGGAGCAAAGTAAAATACACCAGGTGCGAAATTACCAAACTCATGTGATTCTTGACCAAATTCAATATAAAAAATACCATTAGGAAATGTTCTAGGAATACCTGATACTCTAAACTGAAATCCATTAGCACCTAAACATACATCACTTTCTTGGAAAGGATCACCAGAAAGATTCCTTAAATAAATTTTTGTAGGATTACCTAAGTTATTAGTAACAATTTTTGCTACTTCACCTTTTGCAGTAGAAGAAATACAATCAACAATTCTACCTACTTCAATCGAACCTATAGTCTGATCTAAATTTTCTAATTCTATTAAAATATTATCATGCTCTACTTTAACTTGCCAAAAGAAAAGTTCTAGTTTACCATAATCAAATACACCTTGATCTAAATCAAATTCGTTTATAAGTTTGTTTGTTTGATAATAATAAACTTGATTATCTAGTACAGCATCATAGGCATTATTATTTTTTATGTAAGGATATTTTATAGCATCAATAGTAAATCCTGGTGGTGGATTTCCATCTTGTCCCCACTCAGGTGTATGAAGTAAACCACCATTTGCCATGATACCCATGGCTTTATCACCTTGATATTGTCTATTAGCAGCGTCTGGATGAGGAACATCTTTACCTCCTCTATAGATAAAAGTTTGATCAAAAGATCTATCAACTATTGTATCAGAACCACCTGGTTGTCTTTCAGATAAGAAAAGTTGAGATGGTTTAGGATGATTATCAGATACTATTCTGAGTCTATCATCTGTAAATGTTGCTGTAGTAGGACTATTAGGATGTGTTTGAAATATTCTTTTTATATCAAATGACGTTACAACGTTAGGAGTTTCTTGTTCTGGAAAAATCTGCAATCTTAATGGATTATATCCTCTACCTCTAGCAAGAACTCTAACATGTATAATTCTTCCTGATTCGTCATCAATAATTGGATATAATAATGCTTCTACATCTGGATTTCCACAACCAGTTATAGTAAGACGAGGAGGATCGGATGTTGTGTATCCATTACCACCATCTAAAACTTCTACCGCACGAACTCCAAAAATTTCATCAAATATTGGTTCAATGACGGCACCAGAACCAGGAACTGTTCTTGTCATTTACTATACCACTACGTTAATTGTGCCATTCATGGCAGCGTGATTTGTACATTGATAATATAAGACCGCAGGAGCATCCAACGGAACTGTCCAATATAAAACATTAGATCCACTACCTGACTGACCTGTAGTATATGGAGTTCCAGTTAAACCCTGTGTGCTTTGAATCCTAAATGGATGAGCAACACCTTGAACTGAGTTGTCAAAGATATAAGTAAACCCTCTATAAACATAAAGAGTTGGGTCATTTACAGCACCAGTAAAACCAGGACCAGAAAAAGTATAATCAGATGAACCACTAGAGTTTAAGTTCCACCAAATAACAGGACTTCTAGATACAACCCAATCAGTATTATTCCAATAAACTGAGTCACCCTTTACTATTCCAGAAAGATCCGTATCAGTCAATGCAGCAAATGTAGTTACAGGAGTTCCAGTATAATTGATAGTTAACGTATCACCAGTAATGCTAGTTCCTATATCAGTTCCACCTGTTATTGTTAACTGATCATTTTCAGAATCAGCAGTTGCTGTTCCTGTATCGGCAACAATAGATTCCCATATATTTTGAGATCCTGCACCAGCTAGATCATCAGCAGGTGCCCATTTACCATCTAATGTATTCCATTTTAATAACTGACCATTAGTAGGAGCATTTGTGTCTGTATCTACATCTCCAATTTGCCCAAGACTAGAATATTCTGTTAAAATTTTTGCTCTTGTATCTCCAACACCACCTGCAGTAATATTGATATTTACATATGGATTATCATCACCATCAACCGTAAAGAAATAACCTGTATATGATGAAGCAGAAGGTGCTGATCCTATTGTTGTATACTCATTTTTATATGATATAGAAGTTGGGAAATCAACATTACCAGTAGTTCCATTAAAAGTATTAGTAACACCACCCGCAGCAATAGTAACATTACCAGTTCCATTCGGAGCAATAGGGATATTACCGTTTGATGTAGAAATTATTGTATAACCATTTACATCTAATGAAGAAGTCAGGGTACTAAGATCTGCAGGAGTAAAAATAGATCCATTATAACGTAACACCTGATTAACGCCAGGATTGGCAAGAGTTATCGTTAGGTCTGTTCCATTACCTAAAGCAGTATAAACTTCACTAAAATTGTCGTTAACCTTATCACCACCTGCACGAAGAGTATCACCTGTGTTATCATTAGCAGCAGATCCAAGACCTATTACTTGTTTTGCCATTGTTACTATTTTTTAGTTATTTATGGGATTTCGGGGTCAACTGGTTCTTCTCCATATAGACTTAAGTCAGGAGGAGTCCAGTCATCAGGGACTACAGTTTCAACAGAAACTGCAGGGTTTTGATATCCAGAACCAACGTTACTAACTTCAACACCTGCAACCCCGACGAGTGCACGAATGTTTCCATCAAATCCAGATATAGAGTCAACTCTTACATTTGGTCTAGTTGTGTAACCAGATCCACCTGCTGTAACTTGAACTCTGTCAATAGTTCCAGATGTTAGTGTGGCAGATGCTTTTGCATTCTGTCCAAATACAGATCCAAGATAATCGAATGTAATCAAGGAGTTAGAAGATTCAATAACAGCAACCTGTCTATCTTCAGTCTCACCTTGTATATCAATAAAGTCACCAACTTCGATTGGAGGTACAACCTCAGCAGCGTCTACGTCCGCTTCAGAACCAACGTAGGAGAAGGCAACGAAGGTTGATCCTACACGAGGAATTTCAGAGAATATAATTCTAGAACCAACCAATTCAAAACCAACGCCTGGTTCCTGTATAACACCATTAAGTGAAACAATGATATTATTTTCTGGTAAGATTGTAGAAGATTGAACACCATCAGTCAGTGTTAATGAATAGAACACATCGTCACGTTTCAAGTTGAATGACTGACGTAATGAATCAAACTCAAATGATATATCATCTAACTGTCTTAGTTTACCAACATAGAATCCTGTGAATGATGCTCCAAGATCAGGTGCTTCAGTAAACTGGATGTTATCTGAGAATGCTGTATAAGCATTTGCTGAACCTGGTGGTTGTAGAACACCGTTGATAAAGATCAACATATGTCCTGCAGGATCAGGGAAATAATTAGTTCCGTTCTCAATAGTTAACTTAAAGTTAGTTTGAACTCCATCAAATCCTCTAAATGCACGTTCTACACGTCCCTTAAGATCAGTCTTAGTTATGATCGCTGCCTTGTAATTATCTTTACTAAAGATTCCATCTCTACCACTAAATGTTCCACGAACATCTGTTAGATAGAATCTCTTATTAACACCAACATCTTTAATATCTTGAATCAATGCAGTAGCAGCACCTGGAACATCCAACTTAGTGTTAATTATTGCATGTCCTAATGGGTTGAGTGGATCTGGTGCAGGTCCAAAGTCACCAACTTGATCACCATTAGTAATATTACCTGCTGCAAGAATGTAGTATATGATATTATTATCAAGATCAAGTTCTGTGATAATACCATAGTTATTAGGATCAATAATACCGTTAGTAATCTTATTAAGTCTATTACCAACTGTAAATACATTCTTGTTATTTTGAATTGAAATACCAATTCTTGTATGTCCTGCAGATGATATTCTGTAACCTATTAAAGTATCTAATCCTTCATATCTAGAAACATCAAGGAATAATTTAGATTGTTCTGGGAATATTGTAGCAGTAGTTTCAAATGTACCTATGAGTGTTTCAGTGTCAACAGTTAATTTACCACCACTATTATCTGTAACAGCAGCTTGTGCTTTTAAGAATCCAGTTGGGGTTGCAGTTTCACCTGTATCATATCCCTTAAATGGAATATTATCTGTAAATTCTCCTACAAGATCAGTAATCTGTATTCTATCTTCAATAGCATTGATCTGAGCAGTTGTTGTGTTAGTTGCACCAACAACATAATCTAATACTGCAAACGTTCCACCAGTTACAGCAACATCAAGATACTTAAAGTTATCATCTTCAAAGAATCCATATACAACACCAGTAACTGTGCTATCACCTTGTTTTTCAACTACTTCATTCATGAAGAAAGGACCATCAACAATATTACCATCAATACGGAATCTTTGATAAATTTGAACAACTTCACCTTCGTTCATAGTAACTTTCTCTAATTCAGCATATGAACCAGACTGTAAACCATACAAGTAATCAGCATTGTTTAAACCACCTGCTAATCCAACAGGAATATCAAATGTTCCATAATCTTTAGTTGGAAGTTTTATACCATTTTCAACAGTAATATCAGTGTAGAAAGTGCTATTTAATAATTGATTACGGATAATGTCTAAACTATATCTTACTAATCTATGAACTGAATCTGGATGATAATTATGTGAATCTTCATCACTAAAGTAAGGTACGAATCCAGACTCAGGAGAAGGATTAATTAACTGATCTTTCAATGCATCATATATCCATTCTTCTAATAGATTGATAGTAAATGTCTTAATATTAAATTCTGTATTAGCAAAGAATACTTCACCAGATGTAGCAGCATAAGGATCAATTAATCCCTCAGTTAATTTTTGTCCCCATGCAAATAAACCATCAGATCCATTACCTGCAAAACTAGTTTGACCAGTAGCATTTTTAATTTGAACTATTTGACGGAGTTGTGAGAAACCGAATGAACATGTAATTGTAAGGAATGCTCTATACCATCCTCCACCATAAGGTATAACACCAGATGCATCTATCTGTAAACCACCTTGAGGTTGGAATACACTACCTATAGTTCCATTAGTTAAATCAATATCATAAAATGCTTGCTGTTTCTGAGGAGTATCTTCATCTAGAGATACTTGGAAACGTGCCTTAGTATATTCACCTTGCTTCAAGAATATAGAGAATGTAAACTGCTGACTGGATGTTGTACCTACTTGTCCAGTATCAAATGTCTCGTTAGTTCCATCAAAGCTGACGGTACTAGAGTCAAATGTTTGGAATGCAAGCAAACTATAATTGTTATGTATTAGATGACTACCTACAGTTGATGTTGCTACAATCTTATCAGCAGTAATTGCATTATCAGGACCAGCAGTTGTATCTGTTAATATTGTTACATTAGTAAGAACATTACCGTTTCCAGTCAAATCTTCTGGGAAATTATATCCAATATTTTCACCTATTAATTCATCTTGAACACTAGAATTAATTAACCTTGCATTTCTAAGAATCTCAACGTTTGCAGGACGTGTATACCAATCAAATTTCTTGCTAACACCACCAGTAGTAATGGTTGCTGCACCTGCTGTTTGACCTGTAATTGTCTCACCACCAGAGAGTGTACCTTCTAAGAATGATCCAATATAAAGATGTCTGTCTTTACTATCCCATTCAAGAATCTTAGCATATCCACCACCTGATGCTGTAACAACCTCATCAACCTTAAACTCACCAGTTACATTTGTAAGAGTAAGTCTATAAGCATCTATAACATGATCTACGTCAGTTGTAATAGAGTCTTGGATCATATTTCCAAGCAACTCATCAACAAAACTATTGTATACCCATGTTCCAGTTCCAAACTGAGTATTAACAAGATTGTTTAATTCATTCTTATAGTAGTTTGCATTATAAAGAATTTGCTTCATACCACTTCTAGCAATCTTCTTGCCAGGTGAGAAGAACTCAATTACAGTATCAAGAAGATTATTCCAGTCTCCAATAACCTGATCAATATCAACTGTTTCTTCACCATCTCTAAAAGCAGCTTCACCTGATGGTGTTGAGTATGCACCAAATGGTTGACTCTCAAATGAGTTATATACATTATTTCTAATTACTTCACGACCAACTTCTTTAAGTAATTCCATACCAAAGACAGTTGCCATAAGCATATCTTCAATTCTATGAAGTGTTCCATCTGCATTGAGATATGTTTCTTCAAGTGCCCTGAGAGAACTATTATTACCACCAGTCTGTAAATCAGATATTAATGAATCAACAATGAACTCTACATCAGATTGAAACTCTTCTACTGATAAATTATTTCCTCCGAATTGGAATGCAAAGTATGTTGTAGGACCTGCTTGATATGTAAATCCAGTTAACATATTAGATGTTACATCTTCTGCAATAAGTTTTCTGTTAAAGAGAAGTCTATTACCTGCGATATCATAATCCTTTCCAGTAGGTGCAATAATATCATTAACAGTTTCTATTAATGCTTCAATGTTAGTCTTAACATCTGCACAATCACCAACAGTGAAGATTGCATCTGTAGCAGTTCCACCTGCCCATACATGAGTATAATCTCCACCTGCTATTACAGATTCAGTATCTGCTGAATGGAATGTATGAACATAATCTCCACCAGATCTTACAGCACCAGAATTAGCAGAAACAAATGTATGTGCTGATGTGTCAGAAATAGCACCTTGTCCACCATTTACATTGATAGTAATTGTTCCTGCATTTTGATCTACAGAATCAATATTGATTGCAGTATTATATGCATAGTCAGCACCTGTTCCTGTGTTAGCAGTTGTAGCACGAGGATAAGATTTCTGAACGGTATTACCATCTAATGTGCAAGTAAAGACTAATGATTCAGTAGCAAGTCTAATGCTAGTACCAACAGTTAATCCGTGGTTTACACCGATTGTTAATACCATTACACCTGTGGTAGGATCGTAAGTAGCATTAGAAACATTGTGCATTACAATAGGACTTTGACCAACGTTTATCTGAATAGTATCTGCTGTAGTTGCAGTAATATCAATAGGTTGGTCAAAGAATGGATCTGTAGTTCTTGGGTATGATTTAATAGATTTATTTTGATCCATCTCACAAGTGAACCTAAGTGCACCTCCATTGATCTTGATTGGTTGACCAACTTCTAAGTTATGATTACCAATAGTAAGAACCATTACACCAGTTGAGGCAGTGTATGTTGCCATTGTTGGTGTGTACTTAACTAACGGACTAGGTCCTACATTTACAGTTACAGTTGTTGCAGTTCTAGAATTGATTGTAAGTGGTTTACCATATGCAGGATCAGTTGCACGAGGATAAGTTTTGTTAGAAACATTTCCATCCATTGAACATGTAAATGTTAATGCTTCGTTATTGATCTGTAAACTATCACCTACACCAAATCCATGACCAACAGTAACTGCATTTGTGGCAGATGGAGTAACAACAAAGTTGTGAGTTGATGTATCTGTAATTGCACCTTGACCACCATTGACGTTAACAGTGATTGTTCCACCAGATTGATTTACTCCTGTAATATCAAGGAACTGATTATATGCATAGTCAGCACCATTTGTAGTGTTAGCACCAGATGATCTAGGATATCTCTTTTGAGTTTGATTACCATTTCCATTGTAATCACAAGTAAAGACTAATGACTCTTCAGCAATTCCAACTTTATCATTAGTTGTGAGTGTATGAGTTCCGATTGTAAGTGTTAGATCACCTGATGTTGGGTTGTAAACAGCACCACTAACACTATAAGATCCAGTATTTGAAGCAAGAGTTAATGTTAGATCACCAGTTGAGGGAGTGTATGCAGCATCATATACATCATATGATGTTGTATAATCATTATTTGTAATACCCCAATCTCCAACAATGAGATTATCTGTATTATCAGTTGTTAGAGTTCCATCTATTGCTTGCTTTAAGTAGAATATTAAACGTTCGTGAACGAAGATAGATTGTGGTAATTGTAATCTAATATGTTGTATTTCATTATTAGCACCGATATAGAATCCTGCAGCAGTAACAACGTTTTCATTACCACCATTTTCTACATCATTAGCAAGACCATCAACAACTAATCCTAAGTCAGTCTTACAACGTTCAGTTCCATCTGTAGATGCACCATCTTGGTTTCTAGGCATATCCTGATTAAGATCTGGATAACGTTGCAACATATCAAATGATGCTTTATCTACAATAGCACCACGATTCTGACGAATCAATTCAGCAGCATCACGGAATCTGTAACGACTGAATACATCAATTCTATCTGTGTATATTAATTCATTAGCATCATCTTCATAAGTGACCTTAAATGGAACTTCAAGATATGAATGAACTCTACCACCAATAAATTCTTGTACTGGATTTAGATCAGTAACAGTTGCAAGATGATCTACAGGAGATGCTAAAGCAGCCTGTTCTATTGTATCTGTTAGTATAGAAATTAAGTTGTTTGTAGTTGTATAAACATCAGAACAATTTGTAACGAAGTACTTAGACTTAGTAATAGAATTAGCATTTCCACTAACAAATAAATGATCATAACGTTTGTCTTGTGGTGACTTACCAACGTTAATAACAAATCTATCATTATCTACAGTCTTAACTTCCATCACCTGATGACTTGCAGGATCAGTTGATCTTGGATAATCATGTTGTGTTAGATGATTATCTTGAGAACAAGTAAATCTTAGTGAGTTATCATCAATGTATACACAATCACCCGCAATATGAATACCATTTGTAGTTGCAGAAACAAATGTATGAGTGTAATCTCCACCTGTTCTAACACCATTTGTAAGACCAGATACAAACTTATGTTTGTAATTACCACCAGTTGAAACTATTGCTCTCTGTATAGAATTTGCTGTAGCAGAAACAAATGTATGTAATGTGGTATTTGTTGAAGGAATTTCATCAAGTACTTGAACATCGAATGTTGTATTGGTGACGTTCATAACGTCTAACCATCTACCACTAGCAGGGTCAGTTGCACGAGGATAAGGATGATTTGTAGCATTACTATCATGAGTGCAAGTGAATGTTATTCCACCATCAGCAATCTGAATTTTCTCACCATTTTGTATGCCATGACCTACACTAATTGCACCTGCTGTAGCAGAAACAAACTGATGACTTGTTGTATCAGTAATTGCTCCTCCACCACCATTTACGTTAACAGTTATCGAAGTTGGTGTTGTATCGGTAATTTGTAGATGATTGTTATATGCAAAGTCAGCACCGCTAGGAGTTGCAGCACCTGATGCTCTAGGATAAGTTTTGTTTGTAGTATTTCCATCTCCATTATAATCACAAGTAAATGTTAGTGAATTAGGTGCAATCAATATCTCTTGTCCTATTGATAGACTATGCGAACCTATAGTCATTTGCATTTCACCAGTAATTGCATTATAAGCAATCATTGATGGTTGGAATAGAGTAGTTGCTACTGTAATTGTCATTACACCAGTTTCACCATTGTATACAGCGTTAGTTGGTGTAAATTGATTTGTAGATATGCTGTCTAATGTATGGTTTGGTGTAAATGAAGGTGTATATCCATCTAAAGCATTGATAGTAATAGTATTACTTGTAACTGCATCAACAGGAATTGCTTGAGCAACAAGTGGATCTCCTTGAATGATACCTAAATCATCAGAACCTGCATAAGTATGAGTTGTAGTATTTGTAGGAGTTGTTCCTTGTAAAACGTTAACTTCAAAACTACTATCATCTACATTACTGATAAACAACCACTTATCACTTGCAGGATCACTAGGTCTTGGATATGGATGTAGAGTTTCATAATTATCATATCCACATCTAAATTTAATTGAATTATCTTTAATCTTGATTGGTGTACCTGCAACCATACCATGTCCAAGAGTAATTCCATCTGTAGTTGCAGAAACGAATGTATGTGCTGATGTGTCTGAGATAGCACCTTGACCACCATTCAAGTTAATAGTAATTGTATTTTCCCCAACTGACATAACTCTGATCCACTTATCATAAGCATAGTCAGCACCACTAGAAGTGTTAGCACCTGATGCTCTAGGATATGATTTCTGTGCAGTGTTACCATCTAATGTGCAAGTAAATGTTAGTGAGTTAGGAGCAAGTTTAACTTTGTTGCCAGGTACGATACCATGACCAACTTGAACTGCACCATCAAGTGCACCTACAAATGTATGGTTACTAATGTCAGTAATAGCACCCTGTCCACCATTAACATTAACAGTGATAGTGTTAGGACTTACAGCAGTAATATCTAACCATGTATCATATGCATAGTCTGCTTTTGAATTTGTTGAGTTATAAGCACCTGCTGCTCTAGGATAAGGATGAATTGTTTCATTATTATCGTTATTATAATCACAAGTAAACTTAAGTGATTCTGGAGTAATTTTAATTCTATCGTTAGTTGTTAAACTATGAGTTCCGATTGTAAGAACTAGAACACCAGTTGTAGGTGCATAAGTTGCACCACTAACATTATAAGATCCTGCATTTTGAGATATTGTTAATACACAATCACCTGTTGTTACATTATAGTTTGCAGCACTTGCAGTAAATGATTCAGTTGGAATAGAAACTTTAAGTACACCTGATACTGGATTATAAGTTGTTCCTGTGCTTACAGTATGTTCAGCAACTTTAGATCTAGGATATAGATGTTTAGTAGCATCACTATCCATATCACAAGTCATTACTAATGAATCAGGAGCAAGTTTAACAGTATAATTTGCTTTCTTAACACAATTATTAACTGCACTTACAAAGGTATGTGTATCAACGTTAGTTGATGGAACCTTATCTAATACTTGAACATCAAAAGTATCTGTAGTTACGTTAAATATTGGAATCCATTTGTTGCTAACTGGATCAGTTGGACGTGGATAAGTTTTTTGTGCAGCAGTTCCAGTTGCACCACCATAAGGACAACTTAGTGTAATACCATTATCATCAATCTTAATTTTTTCTCCATTAGAGAAGTTATGACCTGCAATAGTCAAAGTCATTATACCACTAACAGGATTATATGCTACATCTGTTGGTGTATGTTGTGTTGGAGCAGCATAACTATGAGTTCCAATATTTAATTGTAACGCACCAGTAGAAGCATTATAAGTTGCAGCTGATGGAGTAAACGCCTTAGTTGGAGTTGCACCAACGTTTATGGTAACAGTGTTATCACGTTTTGTAATACCATCTTTAACAGCTCGTACAAATGTATGGGCATATTGACCTGTAGGACTTGCAGCACCAACAAATAATGTAAATGTATGATCTGTAACTTGCTTAATTCTTAACCATCTAGCAGCAAATGGATCTTTAGGTCTAGGATAAGAATGCTCAGTCTTATTACCATCCTTAGAACATGTAAAGACTAATGAATTATTCTCCAATCGTAGTTCAGTTCCAACTGTTAAACCATGATTTAATATAGTAATAATTAATAATCCTTCTGCAGTATTATAAGTTGCACTTTGAGCAGTCATTCTAACGCTACCATTACTCCAAATTGGAATAGCAGTATCATAAACATTATCATCAACTCTAGGATAAGAATGAACAGTTGCATCATTATCTTGTGAGCATGTAAATGATAATGCATCTTTAGCAAGTTTTAGTGTCTCACCAGATCTTGTTAAACCATTAACTTTAGAACGAACAAATGTATGAGCAGTTGTGTTTGTAGAAGGTGTAGAAGTTAGTACTTGAACATCAAATGTTGTATGAGTTACATTAGAAATAGGTAACCATTTATTATAGTAAGGATCTGTAATTCTTGGATAAGTGTGTTCAGTAGCATTACTATCCTCAAGACATGTAAATGTTAGAGAATCTCTATCAAACATGACTCTATCACCAATATGTAATCCATGCTCAACTGTAATAGCATTATCAACTGCAGATCTGAATTTATGTTTATAATTACCACCAGTAATTACAGCACCTGCTTTAGAAGTCTCATATGTATGAGTTGTTGTATTACTTGAAATACCAACATTAAGAGTAATAGTTGTTCCAGTTGTACCAGTTATTTCAATAGACTGTTCATATGATTTGTCACGTTTCTGTTGAATTACACCTGCAAAACTTACAAAAGTATGATTAGATGTATTTGTAGATGGAGCAGTATCTAATACTTGAACATCAATAGATTCTGTTTGAACATTACTTATTTCAATCCATCTATCACTAATAGGATCATAAGGTCTAGGATATCTGTGCTCAGTTGCATTATTATCTAAGTCACATGTAAATGTAAGTGCATAATCAGGAATCTTAACTTTATCACCATCCTTCATTCCATGTCCTTGAGCAATACTAAATGTTACTACACCTGTGGTTGGATTATATGATGCATCGCTAGGAACATGTTCATCAATTAAAGGTCTTGGATAATAGTGAACACCTGCACCATATGTGCATCTAAATCCAATACTTTGAGTTGCTATTCTAATAGAAGTACCTTGTGCTAAACTATGATTTCCAATAGTCAACTCCATATCACCATTGTTAGGATTGAATGTTGCATTGGAAACATCGTAAGTAACGATAGGTGACTTACCAACGTTTACAGTAAATGATGTGTCAGTTACATGAGTAACTTCTAATGCTGTATCACGTGCAGGATCGGTTGCTCTTGGATATGCGTGATTTGTTGCGAAATCATCTTGAGAACATCTAAATGTAATACCATCATTAGCAATCTTAATTCTTTGTCCAGTCTTTAAGTTATGTGTTCCAGTATAGATTTCTAAATCACCACTTGTAGGACTATAATCAGCATCATGAACATCATATTGATCATTACCAATGCTCACTGTCATTACACCACTAGTAGGATTATAATCTGCATTAGAAACAGTGTATTTGCTACCTGGTCTTAGGTCATTATCACCAATGTCCATAGTTAAGAAACCAGTATTAGCATCATAATCTGCAGATGTTGCAGTAAAGTTAACTGTTGGAGATGTTCCAACATTTACACTAAAGTTATCATTATCAATCTTCGATACTTCTAACCAGCCTTGGTTTGCTGGATCATCTGTTCGAGGATAACTCTGTGATACTACATTACCATCACAAGTACAAGTCATAGTAATAGAATTAGGTTCAAACTTAATTCTATCTCCAGTCTCTAAGTTATGCCCAACAGATTGAATAGTCAAAACACCAGTGGTAGCAGTGTATCCTGAGTCTGTTGCTGTTATAGTTCTAGGAGCCGCGAGTCCATGACTTGCAGATGTTATCTCCATGTCACCCATTGATGGATGATAGTCGATTGCAGTTGGAGTAAACTTAGTTAATGTCTGAGATGTATAACCATCAAATGTAATAGAAGTATCATATTTCTGAATTAAACCATGATCACCTTTAGTACTCCAAGGAACATTATTGACAATATACTTAGCAAGTTTATCTAAAATCTTATAAACAAAGACTGTCATAGAGACATCATCTTCTACGTTTACGATTTGAATTGGATTTACTTCTCTATTAACATAGTATGAAGATGCTTTCCACATATGATGGTTACTACCATTACGTAAGTCATCTACAAGAGAATCAATAACATCTCTTACATCATCTTCACAATCAACTTCGCTTCCCTTAACGCTATGAGCAGGGAATACTTCTTTCATAATATAAACTGTTTCTTGAGCAAGGTATTCCTTGTTCATTAACATTAAATCTGCAGCGTTAAGATATCTGTGACTCTTAGTAGTAAATCCTGCAGGTGCAGCGTTAGATGATTGATGTGTCTTTAAAATAGCATCATTATTAATGTATTCAGTCTTAGTAAATGATTCACCACCAGACCAATCTTCAGTAGAAGTTTGACCATCAGCACCATCAAAGTGACATAGTACCTTTGTATCAGCATCACCTTGGAATATTCCATTAGGAATATTGAATGGTGCTGTTTCATAACGTGAGACAACAGAATATCTAAACTCGTCAATATGACCAGTCATACTGTTAAGACCAGACAAATCAGATCCAAGTCTTATAGGTCTGTCTAGTGTATAGTTACTACTATCAGTTCCAGTTCCTATCTCAACTCCATTAGAGAAGATCTTAAGAGTAGTTCCAGTTCTTTGAATTACAAGGTGATACCAAATATCATTGTTTAGAGCATTTCCACCAGATGTTGCTATATCCGATCCATTAATATTAACTCTAACTTGTGCTGCCTGTAAGTAAATTCTAAGTGCAACTTCAGTAGCACTTGTTCTCATATCAAGTAGAGTTTTAGTATCTACTAATGATGTTGCATCTAAACGAACTTGAAACTCAATAGTATAATCACCTGTACCACGAGTAAACTCAGATGATGCAGGAATTTGAATATAATCATTGGTTGCAGCGTCAAGTAGTAATGATGACTCACCAAATCTTTTTTGTGCAGTATCTAATTGAGCACTATTAGAGAAGTTAAACTGATGATAATCAGCACCACCTCTTAGTGATCTACCAATTTTACCAAGATATATTGTATTACCTGCAAAGTCAAATCCAATAACTTCTGCTTTAGTATCTCTAGTTCTAACTGTTTGACCTACAGAGAATAAACCAGTTCCTTGCTTCTCTTTAAATGTTAGTTTTCTAGACTTACCAGACTCACCTGCAATAAATGTACCTACATTATTACCATAATCTAGTTTGTAATTTCTAATCATCTCACCTACAGCTAATGCACCTGATGCATTATCATAAGGAATTACAATTTGACTAACAAATTCATTGGCAGGGAATTGAGAGTCAATATCAGTAGAGAATGTTTCAAAATCAACTACACTAATTGTTGATATTGAAATATCATCTAAAACAATATTTGGATATGTGATAGATGTAACTCTATTGAATAATAGACCAAAGAATGAAGATCCTTCTGAAATATTAACCTGTCCAATAAATTCTTGAGTAACAGGGTCTTGGAATGTTGATGTAGCAGTTAATTTTGCAACTACATTAGATTGAGCACCAATAATAACATCATTAAGTTCAAGATCAAATAAACCAGGTGTAGACTGATAAGTTCCAGTAGTCTTACTTAAAGTTAATTTGTCATTTACATTAACTACAGTTGAATATACAGGAGCATCTTCTGCCTGTGTTGCTGCAGTAGTACCTAATTGTCCTCTAGTTACTTCTAATATAGTAGAATCATTATTCTCAGTAATTCCAGTAACATTTACAATTTCAGAACCGATTTGATAATTATTACCAAGAACAAATGATCCACTAGGAGGTGGAGTATCAGGATCAGTAGAATATATCTTATCCATGACTACTTCAATAGCAGCAGTTGAAGGTCCTACACCATAACGAAGTTGACCAAGTGGAGCTTCTGCACCACCTGCCAAGTTAATTGCTTCAACTTTAGCAGTTTGTCCAGTAAGGTTAGTTACTTGCTCACCAAATACAAATAATCCAAGATTAGAAATAGGTGTTACAGAATCATAATTAGCAATAAATCCTGTAGCAGAGTTACTTACCAATTCACCAAAAACAAATTCTGTCCCTTCTGTGAAGAATCCTCTAATATTATTACCAACAACACTTGTGACAGTAAATCTAGATCCAGATGTCTGTCCACCCATTGAGTTACCTATAAGTGGGAAGATACCACTAATATTAGTAAATGTAAGTTCAGATATATCAATTTCGTCAATAGTAACGTTTACATACTTAACACTAGCAGGTGGTTGTGGTGGTTGACTGAATACAATAGAATCACCTAGAATCGAGAATGATGTCTCAGGAGTTTGAGCAACACCATTTAAAATAATCATTAACTGATTAGCATTAGCAACTACGTTTTCACCATTAACTGATAGTGGGAATTGAGTTCTAACACCATCAAATAGATTAGATATATCATCAAGTCTTTGTACAACAGATGTTAAAATATTTTCTGAAGATGTTAATCTCTTCTGTCTGAATAATACTTCTGAATTATTGAACTGCGAGTATACTGGTTCAACTAGAGAGAAACTTTGAATATTAGGTACAATTGCTTCTCTTGCTAATTCAACAGACTTAGTAATCTGGAAATCAGTTTCCTTGTTAGGAATTTGACCATAATCAGATAGATTTAATTCACCAAATACTTTAAATGATGCAGGGTGAACGTTCTTAAGTAATATCTCTTTCCACTCTCCGATAGAAACAGCAGACTTAACAGCATATGAGAAGTCTTGATAATAGTAACTATCTTGAATCTTCTGAATAATTTCAGATGGTTTACCAATATCATCAATAAATTGACCTGTTGTTTTAGTGATAGAACCAATTTCAAGAACACCACGAGCAATCTTAAGATCACTAATGATACCAGATGATTTAGAAATAACACCTGTTATTCTTTCGTTAGCATTAAATTCACCAGTATAATCAACAATCTTAATAACTCTAGGTCCTACCTGCCAACCTCGGTTAGTAGAAACAAAACCTTGTGCAGTTGCAGTTTCAAGAGTATCACCTTGATATACCAGTTCACCCTCTAAGAATGTAGAAGTAACAACGTTTGCTTCAGCAGCACCACCAAATGATTCAGTTAATATTGTTTGACGACCAGTTCCTGCGTTAACAAATTGAATAGAATCACCTAATGCAGCGTTAGCAGAAGTAATAGCAATTTTTAACTGGTTTTCTTCTAGAGAATTAGCAGTACCTGCAATAGCATAATATGTGTTAGTAGAGTTCAAACGACCAATAGCACCTGCTGCTAATGGGAAGTCAGCACCATCTCCAGTATCAGTAACAGTTAGAGAAACTTCAGCACCATTTTGAATACCATGTGGGAAAGCAAACTGTAGTAATCCTAAGTCAAGGTTAACAACATAGTTAAAGGATGATCTTAAAGATACAGTAGGAGCAGATGAATAACCTGAACCAGGATCTTTAACAATAACATCATCTAAACGACCATTCTTAATAGATGCTTCAGCAGTCGCATTTGCTCCACCACCACCTGTAATAACAACAGCAGGTGCCTGTGAATATCCAGAACCTGGATCTGTAACTGTAATACTATCAAGTATACTTGTGGATGTTAACTGTGCGTTAATTGGGAATGAAATCTCAGGACGTAAAGTATAGTCATGAGGATAATCATATCCAAAGTTATTGTTCTGTAATTTCTTAATCTTACCAACTTTAGTTCCTTTAGTAAAGACAGAAGCACCAGTTCCTGCAGGAGGTATGACAACATTCAGATCAACACCAGAACCTGTTAAACCTGCTCCAAGAATACCTGATATAGATTCAACATCAATACTTGCAGTAGTATATCCTTTACCTGGTGATGTAACTACAACTTCTTGTATTTGACCAGGAATTGTTACACCCTCATCATCAGTTCCATCAGCAACAGTAATAGCAACAAATCCACCTTCTCCATCACCTGCAATAGGAACACTATTATAAACACCTACAGCATATTCAGTACCTGGTGCATCAATTTGAACTCTCTCAATCTGTCTAGATGATTGAATTGTTGTGACAACAGGTAATCTAGTATAGAAACCACCAGGATTAACAATACGTATATCACTGATAGAACCAACTGCCTTTAATGAACTTGTGCTATAAGATGTATTGATAACGTCAGCATTTCCTTCTGGTTCATTAGCAAGTGGGAATTTGAATGTATCAGCACCACGAGTAATAGTTGCACCAGATATAGAACTAATAGTAAAGTTTCCTACGTAAGGAGAATTAACAACATCTAAGTAACTAGATTTAATAACAGGAGAATCATCACCTGTTCTAGATGGGTCAAAGTAGTAAGAAATGTTAGTAACAATATCATTATCAACTTTTAACTTAACAGTAGGATTAGGAACACCCTGACCAGTAACACCAGGTGTACCTACTCTTTCAATAGAGTTAAATGAGTATTCTAGTTTGTAAAGATTATCTTTAGAGAATGATAAGTTACCACCTGCCATAGAAGAATGACTGACATCAAACAGATATTGATGTCCATAATACATCTTAAGAACAGGAGATTTGACGTAAATATTGACCTGACCTGAGTTTGTAGCTGGTGATGTTAAAGCAGCGTTAGGTAATTTGTAAGTAAATTCAACAGGACTTACAACAGTATGAACTGGGAAAGCACCATCATATTCATCATATACAAGACTGTTATAAGTTTGTGATGGGTTACCATCAATATTAACCATCTCACCCTCAGTGAGGTAGTGACTACTTCCAGTAACAATATAAACTTCATCACTATTAGCAACTGCAGTTGCTTGTATAATTCTTCTAAGAGTTGCTATTAGAGTAATCTTAAGAACACCAGTTAGATTTTGAATTTGTGCAGTTGTATATTCAGCATTGTAACTAATATCACCAGAGTTAATGTTAATAACAGATCCAACAATATAAGGTGAACCACCTGCAACTTCGTCAATTCTAATAGAATAATCGTCATCAGTATATGGTTTGAATCTAGTCAACTCATCCATATTGTTTGTACCGCCCTCTGGATGATTGAAATCGTTAAGATCAATATCAAATACACCTGGTGTAGTATTGTTTAATTGTGCAAATGTAAATGTAAGTTCATTGATATCATTAGGTATAGGTCCTACAATTCCATAAGTGCTTTGCTCACTAAACTGTTCTGTAACAATATAACCACTATTGAGATCATCAGACCAAGTATTATTATTAACTGCAAGATATATTTTTCTATTAGTAACATCTTGTCTAATAATGTATCCACTATTTTGGAATACTCCTGAGTCATTGTTAAGTCTTAATTTTGTTCCTGTGGTAAATCTAAACTCTTGATTAAGAGTAAGTTCTTGAATATTATCAATCTTAACTGTAGGTGTGACTTTAAAGTAGTATCTGTCCTTAACATTAGCAGTAACTCTTAATTTTTGAGAACCTGGTGAAGGAACAGTAGCAGTTCTAGAACTCCAAACATCTTGAAGATATGTCAATGTGCTAGAATCCTGAGTCATTGTGGTATCAGCATCATCAAAGTCTAAGTTCTGGAATCCTGCTTCTGCTAAAGCAAATCCTGTATTATTAACAGTTAGTTCTCCTCCATCTACAAATGCTATAGATGTTCTAGTAAATCCAATCTGTGTATTAGTTTGTGCTGTTTGTGTACCTAATCTTGCTGCATCAGCATTTTTATCAATCTTAAAACCCCAACCGACATAATCAATATAATCATATTTGTTTGTGTAAATAGAGAACCATGATGTATCTTGCCAGTTAAATCCTTCGTTAAATTCACCTGCAATAGGATAGTTAGTTACATCATTAGGAACTGTAGGAGTGACTGCTCTGTTTCTAATGCGAAGATTATCTACATGATATTGACCTTGCTCATTAGAACGGAATTGACCTGTTGTTCCATTTCTACCAGGAATATTACCAATATATAAGTTTTGATTCTGGAATGCAGTATTATCAATAGTTCCTTGAAGAACTTGTATACCATTAACATATGCAGTGTATTGACCTTCAGATTTAGTCAGTGCAATGAATTGCCAAGTATTATCAGCAAACATTGTTGTAACTGCAGATTGAAGAGCACCAGATGCAGAGTTAAGTGCAGTTCCATTTGCAGTAACAACTAACTGCATTTCTCCAGATGAAATATCATAATACAACCATAAACCACCTGTGCTCAAGGTAGCATCACCGATTGCTATTAATGTTTGTTGTGTTTGACTATGTGTATTGTTATTACCAACAGCATCTTTATACAACATAAACTCAATAGTCCAGTCGTTAGTCAGTTTAGTTCCTAAATCAGAACCATTAATTTGTATTGCTGAATTTACCCAAGTAGTAGGAGTAACGGTATCTTTTCCTAGTATTTGTGCATATCCATTAGTACTATCAAATTTTAATGAATTACCCTCACCTAGGAATGTTGGAGTGTAATGACCTGTAGTATCTGCAGTTTCACCACTTGTAAATGGTAGTAATAACTCATTTCTATTCCAAGAAGTTTGACCATATACATGAACATCACCAGAACTGTCAGGGAATAATGTATGTGCAGTCAATCCCTCAATATTATTAACATCAAACTTATTATTAGTATGACTCTTAATTAAACCATTATATCCAATTTTAACTACATCAACAGTTAATTCACCATCTGTATTCTGATACTTGTTAATTGCAACATTAAGATCACCAAATATATCAATGTGACTTCTCTTAGCAACATCTATGGTATATCCACCAAGAACTCCATAACGATAGTTCCAAAGAGTTTCACCATCAACATTGAATTTACCAACCCAGAATCCATCTTTAGTTGTATTATCTGCCTTAAGTCTAGTTGTAGCAGTAATATAAAGTTCACTAAACTCATCTATTGTAAGACTTGTATCCATAAAGGAATACAAGGTATTAGTTAATTGCTTATTCCATACAAGACCAATTTCACTAGTGCCTACATTTGCTTTACCAATACCTGTATCAACTGATGATGCATTAGGACTTGTAGCAATTTCAAATGTATAGTATATGTCAGTTCCATTTACAAGTAAATCTGTAATTTTTTCAGAAACATTTACAGAAGTAATTTTTCTCTTAACAGCAAAGTTACCAAGTGTGTCTACAACAGCAATGTAAGCATCAAATGGATTACCAGAGTTTGTATTAGTATGACCACCAATAATAAATCTAGTATCTGAATATTTTGCTATAGCACTAACATTATCAGAACGAGTAGAACCAGATATACCTGCATACGCTTTCTGATACTGTAAACTAGCACTCAATCCGTTATCTGCTTGTGTATACTTACAAAGAACAACATCAGGGTTATATGCCTCTAGAATATTTGAGTTCGGTCTATTGTGACCAACACAATAAATATCCGCACCATCTACTAATATTCTTTCAAATTCTACTTCTTGTTGACCATCAGTACTCTTAATTGTCTTTTCCCAGTCTTTAACACCAGTAGCAGATAGTTTTGATACAAATGCTATAGTATATCCAAAAGAATCTTTTGTTTTACCACAAATGTATATTTCCTTAGAATCATTTACAAATACATCATTAACCTTAACATAATCATTACTTTCAATCTTAGAAATATAATAATCTGCTTTTTTGTATATTTGTGGGTGTGATAGTATAACTCTTGGGTTTGTAGTATAATTTTGACCAGAGTTAGTGACATTAACTGAAGAAATAGATCCTACAGAAGATACAACCGCTTCTAATGCAGCACCAGTTCCATCTCCATCAAGAATTATTGTAGGAGGTAATTCGCTATTATATCCAGAACCCTGCTGATCAATAACAATCTCTTCAACACCTTTAATCTGTTTAACAACAAAAGTTTTGTTAGTGTTGTTCATTATAGGTGTGTAGTCAACTACAACATTATCTCCAACTGTCAAGTTGTGTGGATTTTGAGTTTTTAAAACACCATAGTTAAGACCACCAATACTTTCAAAACCATATGTAGATACTGGTTCACCTTGAATATGTGAAACACGTGCAGAAACACCAGTACCATCAGTATCTGTGTTATCAAATACCAAACGGTCATTAACCTGATAAGATGAACCAGGATTCTCTACTGTAAACCCAGTTACAGAAGCATCTTCAAACTTAGTAATTGTTTCAACTTCAATATCAACCTTAGAGTCAAACTTAACTTTAGGGAAGTAATCAAATAACTGTAAAGGAGATTCTTCAAAGATTTGATCTGGATCATCTATCTCATCCTGAGAGATCACAGCGTCCCTATTCTCATCTTCTACTTCAAATAGGAGTAATTCACCATCTTCAGTAGTTAGAGCGTTTGTAGAGGCATTTGGTGCCCTCTCAACGTCAATATCAACGTTCTCATATGGATCACGATATCTAACAACACCTGTAGGAATATTC
>MDTG01402970.1_pt1 | contig 25422 bp, 26 predicted proteins | sample 811421 | NCBI WGS metagenome assembly MDTG01 (sample SAMN05326645, study PRJNA326480) | marine metagenome | isolation source: seawater | place: Pacific Ocean: South East | collected 2011 | reverse complement strand
TCTACATCAACCAACGTAAATCAAAATGATGTAAAAGTAATTATGGAACAAACATCATGTTCAGCAGAAGTTGCTGCTCGTGCATTGAGTGAAAATAATGGAGATGTTGTTGATGCTATATTGCAAATTAGTGAAAAAAATTAAGAGTATGTTTTATTATACAATTTAAATATTCTTTTTTTTTCTTGTATAGTTAGTTCTTCTAATTTAGAATCGTTATAATCAATTAAATTATACAATTGTTCTTTTTGACATTTTAATTTATTACAAATTGAAATTATAAAGTTTTGATTTGAATATTCATTACTAAATTTTGTTAATATTTTTGTAAAAAGTATAGAATCTACATTTAATGGAGATTTCAATAATATTTTATCTTTTAACAAATATGAATTATAAACAACTTTTAAATAAAATGTAATTTCATTTAATTGCCATAATTGTTTTTTAAATGAGATACGATCATAATAATCACCACAACAAAAATTTTCTAAAAATATTTCATATAATGTTAAATTATTATTTAAAATCGCAATAATATTTTCATGATAACATAATGATATTATATTCTTATCTGGTAACCCTTTTACATGTAAATCTTTAAATTTTAGTAATGATAATACTTGTTCTTTAATTACTTTATCATAATCAATATTATTATTTGACTTCATCTCATAATAGTAATCAATTTGTTCAAATAATTCAAGAACCTTTTTTTCTTTTATATTTGTACCTATAAATATAAAATATACATTTTTGTATTTTAGTTGTTGTCCTTGTTTAAAAAATTTAATAAAATAATTTAACATTTTTTTATCATTTGTTTGTAAATAATCAATATTATCCACAATAATATATTTTTTATTCTTTACGTTATTATGAAACATATTATATATATTTTGTGTTTCTAACATTTCCACATATTGTTTTTCATTTTTTAATTCTTGAATTGATTTATACGTATAATCTTTGTCTTTTACATAATCTATTATTCCTGTTGTTTTTCCTGTTTTTGTTTTTCCATAAATAAAAATAGACTGATATTTTAGAAAAATAGAATCATAATTTATCATTATAAGTATTTAATAATAAATTTTAAATACTTATTTTAATCATTTGTTTGATAACATACCGCAGAATTATTTGTAATTCCATCCCAATTTACTTTACATTTACGCGCCCATTTTTTTTTCATACAAATACCACTTGTTGGACCCATTCCAGGATTATTAAATTTATCAGCCGTAAATGCACGTCCATTACATTTACTATTCTTTGTAGGAAGTGGAAATGTTGCTTGACAATTTCCTTTTTTATTTTTATTATATCTTCTTACATAAAAATCAGGACAATCTGATATATTTGGTGGAAATATAACTTTTTTTGATGATGCATGAATTGCAACCCCAATAGCAGTTAAACATGCAATTAATAAAACAATTGTAATTATACATATTAACTTGTAAAAATTCATTAAAATATTATATATATTGTATATAATAAAAATGTGTGAAATTAATGATATTACAAAATTACATATAATTGATAAAAATATGAAAATACCTTCTCAAAATGGACGAATCACGTTAGATCCTAAAGAAAATGGAACTCCATTTTTTATACAAGATATGATACCAAAAAATGAAAAAACGAATTATTCAAATGCAACTCAATATATGTTTAATCCTACGCTTTTAAGTGAAACTTACTTTTCTTTAGAAAACATTGAAATTATACAAAATGCTATTCGTGCAAACATCTATGAAAAGACAAATAAAAAATATATTATTGATAAACAAGATTATGATCAATTAAAAATTATTATGCGCTCCATATTTTTACAAAATTCTTTACATCAAAATAATAATATTAAGGAACAAATTACAACTTTAAATGACATAGTAATTGATTATTGTGTCCCAAAAGTATATAGTGAATTAATGGCGTATATTAAATATAAAGAAGATATTACAACATTAGCAGTTCCAATGAATCATCCTATACATTTATCTGTTGATAAGACAGTAGAATTAAATCGTTTTTTCTAGTTCACATAATTCTTCATAATACATCGTAATATGACTTGTAGAAATCAATTTATCTAAACTTTCTTTTGTAGAATCATATTCATTTTTTAGTTTTATAATATTTTCTTCATTTACCATATCCATTGGCATTTTTACAAGATATTGATAACTGTTCTCTATTTTATCATATTCTTTAGATGTCAATATTTTTTCTATTTCTTGGGATTTCTTTTTTCGCAAATCAATAGTATCATTTAATAATTCATTTATAAATTTATATTTATTTGAAAATAACATCATTAATGATTGCATTTGTTTTACTTGCTCTTCTTTTCTTTTTACATAATATTCCATTCGTACTTCAATAAAATCATTTATAATTTCATTCACATTATTGTATTTTGTCAATATTTCATCTTTATTGAATAAATACATATTACTTGTGCTCAATGATGTTGTACATTTCATATTTTGAATCATTTTATCCAACGTCCAACTTTCTTGAAGATTTACTTTAGGTGTAAAATATAATTCAATGTGAACGTCTTTGTCTGTAGATAAATCCTTGTATTCTTTTAAATTAAATTTTTTAGTATCAATACATTTTTCTAGAAATACCAAATAAGGTTCATTCCATGTACCGATAGGAAGTTCTGTAATCACCAGAGTTGTTTTGTCTTTTACATGAGTACAACCAGTTGTTATATATTTATGATTATCTATTTTTGTAATTGTTCCCTTGAAACCTTTGTAATAAGGATGCATGTATTCTTCTACGTAATCCATTTTTAGTTCATGATCTTGAATCTTTTTTTTTATAATTTGAATAAGTTGCTTTGGATTAAAACATGGAATTGTTGTAGCAAATCCAGTACCAATTCCTAAAGCACCATTTACTAATACCATTGGAATAATCGGTACATAATAAATTGGTTCAACACTTAGTCCATCGTCATCTAAATATTTTAATACATTATCATCTTCTTTACGAAATAACTTTCGTGTTAATGGATTTAGTTTTGTATAAATATACCTTTCAGACGCACTATCTTTTCCGCCTTGTAAACGAGTTCCAAATTGACCGTTTGGCATCAATAAATTTATATTGTTTGAACCTACAAAATCTTGAGCCATATTTACAATTGCACCATTTAAACTTGCTTCACCATGATGATAACCAGATTGTTCTGAGACATATCCACTAAATTGTGCAACTTTTATTTCTTGTTGAAGTTTTTTTTTAAACGCCGCAAATAAAATTTTCCTTTGAGATAATTTTAATCCATCTACTCCACTTGGAATTGAACGATCACAGTCATATTTTGAAAAATGTATTAATTCATCATCTAAAAAGTCTTTATATGAAATAGATTTACTTTTTACATCCAAGTATCTCTCACGATTATAAGAAGTTAACCATTCTTTTCTTTCATCAGATTTTGTTTTATTGAAAATTTTATCAATCAATAAATCATCTTGAGGTTCATGTACAAAAGAAACCACTTTTTTTTCTTTAAAATATTCTTTAAATTCTTTTGATGTACTTGTACCCAATCCCTTATAATATTTCATTTTATATCCTTTACCATCATTATTTTCAGTTTTCCATTTATCATAATCACCTTGACTATAAAACTGGATCACTTTATTCAATTTAGTTGCTTTTAGAATAGGCGTATTCATAAAACCAATAAATCCAGGAATTTGAAGCAATGAAGGCCATAAATAAGCAATAAAATTTATACAAAGACCTTTAATATGACTTCCGTCTAAATCCTGATCTGTCATAAACACTATTTTTCCATAACGAAGATCATTTACATTTGAATATATTTTACCTGTTTCTAGACCCATGATTTTTTTAATTTCTCCAATTTCTTTACTCTCATTGATTCTTTTTTGATTTTCTCCTCGCACATTAAATAGTTTTCCACGCATTGGATATACGCCAATAATATTACGATCATTATTTACAAGTCCAGATAGAATACCTGCCTTTGCCGAGTCTCCCTCACAAAGAATTAACATCGTATCCTTTGATTTTGCAGTACCTGCATAATTTGCATCAACCAATTTTGGAATTCCACGAATATTTTTATTTTTATTTCCGTCTGTTTTTTTTGCATTTTTCTTATCTTTGATCTCTGTTAATTCACATGAAGTGTTCAAGATACCCATTTTTGCTAGTTTATCAATAACTGAAGAACTTACTTCACACGTTGAACCAAATTTAGATTGACTTGTATTTAAATAATCCTTGGTTTGACTATCAAAACTAGGATTTTCAATCACTGCATTTACAAATATCATAAATTGTTCTTTAATGATTGCAGGTTTTACAGTTATTTTCTTTTTTTGTGAAATATAACTAATCATTTTTTTTGTAATTTGATTTACAATATAATCAACATGTTTTCCACCCTTACTTGTATGAATACCGTTTACAAAAGAAACTTGTTTATGTTCATGATTTAAACAAATCGCATAACTCCATCTTTCATTTGTTTCTTCATACAAAGTTTGTTTTTTTTGTTCTTCATTTAAATACAATTGAACGTAATGCTTAAAATCATTTACTTTAATCTGTTGATTATTGAATTTTACTTTTACATCTTTTGGAGTAATACCACCAATATCATATACTCGTCTCTGAAATAATGAAATCATATCTTGACTTAAATTAGAAATACCCAATCGTTCATAATCAGGAATAAAACATACGCTTGTATATGGTTTTAATTTTGATTTTGTAATTTTTGGTTTATGAATAATATCTAAATTTTTTTCAAATTCTTGAACGTATTTCAAACCACGTGTATGGTCAATTGTTTCTATTTTTCCATAACTTGACCAAATCAAAACTAATTTGAAACCAAAACCATTTTTTCCTCCTGTTATTTTTTTTTGGGTTTTATCATAATTTGTAGAAGTTCGCAAATGTGCAAAAATCATTTCTGGAATCCAAATTTGATGAGTTGGATGTTTTTCAATATCAATTCCATTTCCATTATTATACATTGTAATTTTACCATTTTCAATTTGAATATGAATTTGATTTACTTTTTCTCCACCTGATTGTTGTTTCATACGAATATAATGATCACGACAATTTACAATACCTTCATCAAATAATTTAAATAATCCAGGATTATATTCTATATTTTTTTCAATAATTTTACCATCTTCATTCATAATATACAATGGTTGTTCTACATTTTCAATAGAACCAACATATGTATCAGGATTATCTAAAATATGTTCTTTGTCTGTTTTTTTTTGATACGTATTTTCTAATGTAGTCATTTTTTACAATATATTGTATAATTCATTTTAATTCAATTTTTTTATTGATTTACATATATAATATAGTAAAAATGACTATTTTTGTTCCATCAAACAATGAACATTTAAAATATGCTGTTTCAGATTGGATTACAAATAGAATTACAACTCAAAGTATTTCAGGAAATATAAATACATGGGATGTAAGTGGAATTACAGATATGAGTGGATTATTTAAAGACACTGATTTTGGTATTCATGAATATGATATTATTGATGATTGGAATGTTGAAAATGTAACAAATATGAGTTATATGTTTTATAACGCTACAACATTTAATGGAGACATAAGTAATTGGAATGTTGAAAACGTGGTAAAAATGGACTATATGTTCGCAGTTGCAATATCATTTAATCAAAATTTATCAAATTGGAGAGTTTCTCAAATTCCAAACGAACCTATTGATTTTAAAGGAGGAAATTATATGTTTAATGATGAAAATCAACCACATTGGGGAATTTTCCATGTTCCTACAAATGAAAAATTAAAATTAACAGTAGATATTTGGTGTCAAGATTCAAATAAAAATACAACTATTAATAAGTACGGATTAATTAACAATTGGGATGTTAGTAAAATCACAGACATGAGTGGATTATTTCAAGATACTAATTTTGGTATTCATCCGTTTGATATTATTGATAATTGGAATGTTGAAAATGTAACAAATATGGATAGTATGTTTAAAAATGCTACATTGTTTAATGGTAGTATAGGAAAGTGGAATGTAGATAATGTCATAAATATGGATAATATGTTTAATGGTGCTATTATTTTTAATAAACCAATTAATAGTTGGCATATTTACAAATTATTTAATGCAACTGGTATGTTTAGTGGTGCGATCTCTTTTAATCAACCTTTAGACAATTGGTACATGGGTAGTATAGCAAATTTAAGTAATTTATTTAATGGAGCCTTATCATTTAATAATAATATATCTTCATGGAGAGTGGGAGGTGCAACAAATATGAGTAATATGTTTTGTAATGCTATAACTTTTAATCAACCTCTTGATGATTGGAATGTCGAATCTGTTACAAATATGCAACATATGTTTTTTAATGCAATCACTTTTAATCAATCTTTAAATAGTTGGAATGTTGAACAAGTAACAGATATGTCAGGTATGTTTAATAATGCATTAACTTTTAATCAACCACTTGATAATTGGAATGTTACAAATGTTACAAATATGGAAAGAATGTTTCAAGCAGCTACAATATTTAATCAAAATATATCATCATGGAATGTTGTGAATATTTCATCCAAACCAACAAATTTTAAAGAAGGTGCTACTTATTTTTTAGATGAAAATGAACCATTATGGAATATTTTTACACCGTCAAATAACGAGCATTTAAAAATTGCTGTATTGGATTGGTTAAGTGATAGAACAAGTGTAGAAGATATAAGTGGAAATATTAATACATGGAATGTAAGTAAAATTACAGATATGAGTGGATTATTTGTTGATTCAGATTTTGGTATTACTGATAATAGTTTAGTAGATATTATTGAAGAATGGGATGTTGGAAATGTTTTAGATATGTCTGGTATGTTTTATAATGCTATTTATTTTAATTGTGATATTAGTTCATGGAATGTTGGAAATACAACAAATATGGATTATATGTTTTATAATGCATCGTCATTCAATCAATCTCTTAATAAATGGAATGTTGGAAATACAACAAATATGGATTATATGTTTTATAATGCATCATCATTTAATCAACCTATTCATGAATGGGATGTACAAAATGTTATAAATATGGAAAATATGTTTTATAGCGCATCATCATTTAATCAAAATATATCATCATGGAATGTTTCTCATATTTCATCAGAACCAACCAATTTTGATGTAAACGCGAATACAAACTGGTCTTCCGATAACAAACCACAATGGGGATATACACAAAATATTCCTTATGATTATACAGTTTACAATTTATCAATCGTTGAACGATACAACAGTCTTTATGTAAAATGGGATGGATTTGTTGGAATTGATAATCAAGGAAATCAAACCACTCATTATGTTGGTAGAAATTCTGTAAATAACATAATGTATGGTGTAATTCGTATTTCAGTTTTACAAATGCCTTCTTACTCTACTGCTTATTTTCAGAGAATTTTTGATAGTAGAGTAGATAAAAATGTTATAAATGAATGGACAATTCCACAATTAAGTAGTAATCATAGATATATTGTTTATATTAGTGCATTAATTTTAGAAGAAGATGATTTTTTAGGAAAAAGTTATCCAGGACATGGAGATATACATGGAGTACCTTTGACTGACAATTCTACTGAAACAGCAATTGCACATGCAGCAGCGGCATCAATAAGAGCGTCCGCTGCTGCAGAATCTGCTGCAAAAGCAGCAAAAATAGCATGTTTTAATGCGAATAATATTGAATATGTAATTGAATTAAATGCAAAAGATGTTGATGGTGTAATAAATACTATACAAAATGCAGAAAAAAAAATTACTGAAGCTACAATTGACGCTTCAAATTTTGCAGAAAAAGCAGAAACTGCAGCAGAAGACGCAACTGAATACGCCGAGGATGCACTAGAAATGGCCGAAGATGCAGCAGAAGATGCTGAAGAAGAAAAAGAAAATGAAGAGATTTCTTCTAGTACAACAAATGCAGTAACAATTGCTATAAAAACAGCAGAAGATGCAGTAATTGCTGCATCGTTTGCGGCAGATGCGGCAGTATCAGCTGCTGCTGCTGCGGATTCAGCAGAAAAAGCGCAAAAATGTATGATTGAAGCAGATGCAAATGTTGATGCATATTATCTAAAAGATATTAATTTTATAAAAAGTAAAGAAAAATGTAATACTTGTATTCCCAAAACAAATTCACATATAAATCAATTATCTAATAAAAGACTTCGATCTAAAATGCTTCAATTTAATAGATCTATTACTTATAATAATTCAAAGTCAAACCAAATTATAAAAAAAATACAATCTTTAGATGAAGATATAAATAAAAAATTATTACTTCAAATTGGAAAATGTTTATATGATAAATATTTTCAAAGAATTGTTCGTTCTACAAGAACAAATGATAATGACAAAGCGCATTATACAATTATGTATAATAGAATGATTTCAGAATTAACTTATGCACAACAATCAAAATTAGGTATATACGTACAAACAGAAGCGCAAAAAAATTATTTAATCCAAAGTAGAAATATTAATTTAGTTGAAAATCCAGATTTTATTTTTTATTGTAAAACATCAACAATTGGTCTTAATGAAAATTTAGAATGGCATAATATTGTAATTACAAATATTAAAAGAAATCAATTTATTTATCCTGGTAAAAAATATAAATTTGATCTTTCTCATCCTTCTAATATTGGACATAAACTATCATTTAGTGAAAAAAAGTATCAATTTAAAGATGTTAATAATATTTATTTTATAGGAACACCTGGTTATCCAGATGCATGTATAATTTATAAACCTGATATTAATATATCTTTATATAAAGTGTTTCTTTATGATAAACTTGATTTATATAGGAATTCATTTGATTTTTTTCCATTATGTCATAAAACATTGCCTATTCTTCCCAAATATAAAACAGATTCTGTATTAACTTATACTACAACACCAAATATGGTTTGCTTACCATCTATATCAGAACTAAGAATAGTTGTATTAAATGGTCCTAAATTTTTTTTAGAGGATTCGTCCGTTCATACACGAGGAAATATTTTTAAAGATCGTTATGATCCAAATAGACAATATGGATTGCATGAAGGAACATATGTAATTATTCAAAAAGATTTTTCAAATCCAATAACAATTATAAATAAAAATATGGAACATTTAATACAATTTATTGGAAATCCTAATAAAAAATCTACTTTTTATTTACAAGGATTAAGTGATGATATCAATGATACATCATTAGATGGTTCATATAATTTTTATTATGGTACAATTTTTATGGACGTTAGTGGTGATTTTGGAGAATGTGGTATGTACTCTAAAAAATATGGATTTAATACTATGGAAAGAATTTTAACATATACGTCTTTGTGTAATAACGTTACAGGTAGAAGATTAAATATACAAGATATTGAAGATTCATTTACAACAATTAGTAATACTATTTCGGAAAATGATTCTGCATATGCAACTGCTACAACTACAATCACAGATGTTATAATAGAAAATTCAATTGACTTGTTAGAATCTGACATGGGTGTTAGTTATGATATTTATAATACACCTAATAATTTTACAACTATACTTGCACAAAGTATTAGTCCAACAATTACAACTGTAACCAATTTTGCTGATCTAGATCGCGTTTTAATTTATTCAGATTCATCTTATGTAGCAATTGATAATTCGTTTAGTATTACGAATATTACAAGTATTGATACACATAATGATTTATTGGCATCAACATTTCAAGTTATCGAAGATGTTAGTGATAGTGGTTATTATAGACTAGATAGTGAATTACATTCGATGTATTCATTGGATATCGTAAATGATGAACTTGTATTTAGTGATGCATGGAGTATAAATAGGACAAGTGATTCTGGATATGTTATCTTTGCATTAACTACATCGTCCTTAACTCCATATAAAAGATATGCTTATTCTACAAGCAGTGATTCAGATTCAGATCATTATCCATTTGAAGAAGATAGTACATTTACTAATACAACAACTATTAGTGTAACATTTAATCAAGAAACTACAATTGATTTGTCTATACCAACTGATTTTAATCCAATATCAGTAAGTTATGCAACAAATTCAAGAGTTTCATGGGAGGATTCGAATATTACAAGTATTGATTCTAACGATCATTACAATGGAAATACAGTAAGTAAAATTAGTTCTACGTATAGTTCTCAAGTAGCAGAAAGTGGTACAAGTAGTTCTACAGAATACGCAGCAATTAGTATGTTATCAGAAATTATTGATACTGGAGTAACACTTCGGTATGATATAAATTTATATTTAGCGTTTAGAAAAGCACTGTTATCATGTACGTTACAATCAAATACAATTGTAAATGGTGAATTGGGAATGAATACTGTTCCTTATGTTTATTTTACAAATGAATTGAGTGGTACGGAATATCATCCATTTATGGTTATTGCTAGTTATTCTATTTCAGAAGGTCCAAATCGTTTAATTGATGTTCCTTCCCCCCCAGGAGACGGTTTAACTAGTTCATATACAAATCAATCCGTCACTCGTGATGCAACGTTATCGGATTATTTAATTAAAATACCTTTAAGAGATTATGGAACAGTTACAAGTGTTACCGGTAATGATTTAACAACCAGTTCTGGATATAATAATTTAAGAGATGCTATATCTTCAAGTGATGCCTATAGTGTTTATAATTACGCAAGTATATCATCAATTGGTATTGCAATAGATGGAGTACCTATTTATCCAGTATTAAATAATACTCTTACTGTTGCACAAGAAAAAGCAGAGATTACAAATACAGGAATACATGTAGGACAAGGATTACAGTTACATTATCACGCGGATGGACATAGTGCTACAGATAATAGTTTTAATCTTTATAATAGTAGCGATTATGAAGATGTTAGTCATCCACCTTTAATTGGATTTGGATATGATGGTATTGCTTTATTTGGAAAATATGAAACAAATTATACTAATATGTATGGTTATGATGTTTCTTCTTTAGATGAATTTGGAGGACATACTCATAGTGATGCCGATGAAGCAGAAATTTCATATGGTTATCATTATCACGCCCATGAAGTAGAGTCTTCTAATAGTGGAATTAATAATATTTCTTCTACGAATTATACAATACATGTACTCATGAAAGGCGCTTGGGCGGGAGATATTAGTAATATTCCAAATTTTTGGAATGGAACTTCTCCAAAAGTAAAAGGAACAGATATATACACAGGTTCTTAATTTTTTTTCTAATGTAATTATATAAATATGCCAAAGAATAATAAAATTAAGAAAACAATTGGATCGCGTGCAGAAGTTTTTCATGGAACCGCAAAAAAAACATCAGGTGGACTTATGAAAAAAGATTTGTTAAAAAATAAACAAGGATATATTGTATCGCGTAAAAAACATTTAACAGCCAAAAAAGAAAGACGTTTAGAAAAACACGGATATTTCGCAGTAAAAGGTAAATTTGGTTACGTTAAAAAGGGAGATAAAAAAAAAACAGCAAAAAGAAAAAGTAGTAAAAGAAAAACTGGAAAAAAAAGAAATTAATTTTATTTATAAAAAGAAAAACTAACTATAACATAAGATGATATTATGGATTTTTTTATGTTATTTCATTCATTTTACATTTGCATATAAATCTCTTGCGTTAAAACCAGGTGGATTAAAAGGATTTTATATGATGGGAATTACAAAATATATAAAATCAAACTATGATTTAGAAAATTGGCATTTTTATGGTTCAAGTGCAGGAGCGTGGAATTCTTTATATTTATCATGCAAAAAAGATGAATTATTTTTACAACATGCTAGAGAATTAGAACAATTTAGTTATTTAAATTTGTATGATTTACAATGTACTATGAAAAAAAGAATTCTTTCTAATTTTGTAATAGATGATTTTAATATAAATCAATTACATATTTGTGTATCAAAAAAACGTAATTATATTCCTTTTCCTTTATTTAGAAAAAATATTATAAATGAATTTTATGATTTAGAAGATATATTAGAATGTTCTATTGCTAGTTCACATTTACCGTATGTTTCAAATGGTAAATTTTATTACAATTATAGAGGTAATAAATGTGTAGATGGTGGTTTTTTTTTGAATCCATATAATGATTTTGTATCTCCAACTTTTATTATTGAACCAGATATGTGGAACAATCAAAAAACAAATAAAATGAATAAAATTCATAATATGAATATTAAAGGATTATTATTTGAAGGATATAATGATGCATATAAAAATCGTAATGAATTAGATCATTATTTTCTTTAATTCTTATATTTAACGTTTATACTTAGATTTTAATTGTTTTTTAGTAATTGGTCTTTTTATTTTTTTCCTTTTTTTCCTATTAAGTATTTTACATTTTGATTCTTGTTTTTTACACATTATATAAAATTGAATTATAATAATAATTTAATTTTATAGTATAAATGGATATTTCATGGAATGTGTCCGAACTAGAAAATAGTTTTATTCCAAATGATTTTCATCATTTATGGACTATATTAGCAAGAAATCCTGATAAAATAGTTTCAATGAATAGTATAAAAACTGATTTAAAACTCATTAAAGGTATTTTACCTTATGAAGTAAAAGAAATATATAAAGAAGTTCTTGAATTATTGCAAAATTATCTTGATATAAAAGAAGAACCTAAATCAGTATGTGAACCATTATTTCAGTTTAAAAATACATTATTTCAAAAAATGGCAGTTTCTTACTTAAAATTTGGATTAGCAGGTATTGAAATTAAAATAAAAGAATATTGCATGAATTGTGGATTAGATAAAGACAAAAATGACAAAACAGAAGAAAACACTTGTATAAAATTAAATCAATTTGGTCATGATTTACACTTTGAAAGTATTTATGGATATACAATTATTACTTGTCAAAATTGTGGAGATTTACGAAAATTAAATAATGCAACTACTGCAGAACAAGCAGGAGTACTCGGACCTTGTAAATCATATTACAATAATCATATGTTTCAAGAGTACCGACAATTATATTGTCCTATAAATGAGTAAATAATTTTATATAATTCACAAATATCGTTCTAACAGTGATAATCCATCACTTGGAAATACTTTATTATTCTGTTTTTTTATTTTACATTCTTCTTTATTACTAATTAAAAGTGGTGGAATTAATGTAGGACTTGAACCTTTATCATAATCAGAAGATGAATCAAATACATTTGTTTTTTTTTCAGTTAATTTTATAAATATAAATTGACTAGAATTCCACATAATATTGAAATCATATTTACTATTTTTTACGATTTCTGGTGTTAAACGACGAACTCCTTTAAACATATATAAATATTGTATGTATTTCTTTATTTTGTTTTTGTACGTAAATATGAAAGATAATCAAGTGTATTAAAAAATGCAATACCTACACAGATAAAAGGAAATAAAAAAATAGTAAAAATAACTGCATAAATTCTATGTATTTTTTGTTGATTTGAATATTGTATCTGGTAATTGTAATTCATATATATTTTAATATTATTTATATTTATATATTATTATGAATATAACTTTTTTATTAACTATTTGTATTTTAGTAAGAATTATATTAATCTATTTGTCTTTTTTATCTTTACAAACAAAATATATTTATTTATGTTTTTCATTTTTTTATATTATGTTAGGAATTGGTAGTTTTTATCATTTTATTACAAATTCAAGAAAACAAGGTGCTTTTAATCAAACAATATGGTGGCATTATCTAAGACCAGTTCATGGAATATTTTTTATAATTTCTAGTTATTTAATATATAGAAAATCTTTCTATTTTGTATATGTTCTTATCATTGATACAATGATTACTTTATTTGGACACATATATTTTCGTTACATAAAATAATATCTTACAATTATATATAATGAATCAACAAATTACAATTTTAATTCATTTTTTATTTGTTCTTTATTATGCATATGCATTTTTTGTATTTTATAAATTAAATGAAAACTCATGTGAATGTGAGAAACTTGAAAAATTTAAAAAAGATAATAAGTTTATTTTCTTATTTTATTCATCTTGTTTATTATTGTTATATAATTTTGTATCTATGTTTAATGTATTTAAAAAATCAATGAAAGGTGGGTCAAAAGTAGATAATATATATTATCGTTTTATGATTATTCTTAGTATTGGGTATGGATTTGTATTTTTATTTGATTATAATTTATTAACCTTTTTTTCAAAAATGAAACAACAAAAATGTCCTTGTCAAGTAAAACATCGTAATATATTAGAAAAAGTAACTTATCCTAAAATTGTAATTAATATTATTTTATATTTCTTTATTTTATTTTATTCAAAATCTAGAATTGTTAATATATTAAAAAAAATAAAAAGGAAATCTTAATTTTTTTTCTTAATTCTTGTTAATATAGTTTGATTATTTTTAGAAATATCAATTTTATTATTAAGTATATTATGTATTACCTCATCCATAGATATATTTTCATCATTTGTAGATATATCTTCATCTACAATATCATCTTTTAGAATAATTTGAATATTTGGAACATTTTCTTCTTGTTTTTTTTCCTCTTTCTTACGTAATCTCTCTGCAGAGTGATCTTGCAATTCTTCTGAATCAATCGTGCTAAGACTAGAAGTATTATTTGATATATCTTTAGGAATATCTACTACTTTGTTTTTATCATTTTCTTCATTATAGTCCCAATTTTGTTCAATGGTTTCTTCACGATGATGTGATATTTGTTTGAAAAATAAATCAAGTTTTTCATAATATTTTTTTAACCATGTATCATGATAAGTATGAAATACTTGAAGATAGTTTTCATGTAAATCATTACTTAATTTCAAATGATGATTTTTATATTGCTGATTAATGACATAATTATCAATGTTCATTCCTAGTTTTAAATGTTTCTGATGCTCATGAATTGCAACATCGTTTTCAAGTACCATTTCTTTTACATTTGTTAAAACTAAGATAATGTCTTGATGTATTTGATTAATTAAATCAAATTCATATATTTTAAATGGTTCTAAATCTTTATACATAGGATAATTTTCTAAATGTTGTAATTCTTTTAATTTATATAATTGAGATTCTGATAATTGGTCTCGTAAACTTTCACTAATCATTAAAAACAATTTATAATAATCTCCATAAATACGATTATCTATAAAATGATACAAATGTAACATATTTTCGTATTCTAATTCTATTGCTTTATTTTGAAAATGAAATGAATCTAATCCAAAAAAATTAGTATTTTCTTGTTCAATGTATTGAATATAGTTTTGTTTAATTGCATTTTTAATAATATCAATTTCATTAAAACTTTGTTTTATTTTTAAACGCGTTTCTTTTAAATTATCAAAATTAACGAGTATTGTTTCCGAAATATTTTTATCCATATACATATAATGGACGATAAAAATATGCTACAACTAAAACCGAATACTTGGACGAAAGAACATGAAAAAATTCTTGTTGACTGGGGAGATAAAGCAATGTGTTATCGCTGGTTACATTCAAAGAGTCATAATATTTATAATAAAGTAAATGCTTATTTTACAATTCCAGTTATTATTATGAGTACTTTAACAGGAACTGCAAATTTTGCTCAAGATAGAGTTCCAGAAAGTTACAGAGGATATTATTCTATGGGAATTGGATTTGTAAATATTGTTGCGGGTATTATTACAACAATTCAGCAATTTTTAAAAATATCTGAATTAAATGAAGCTCATAGGGTTAGTGCAATTTCTTGGGATAAATTTTATCGTAAAATTAGAGTGGAATTATCCAAACATCCTTATGAAAGACAAGGTGTACATGATTTTTTGAAATCATGCACTGAAGAATTTGATCGATTAATGGAAACAAGTCCAAATATTGATAAAAATGTAATTGAAATGTTTGATCAAACTTTTAATGATAAATTAGACGATAATAAAAGAAAAATGTTTGAACAATTGAAAAAACCTGAAATTTGCGATGCTTTAGAATCAATTGAAATGTCTTTATTTAAGGAAGATGAAACAGAAAAAAAACATACCGATTTTAAGAAAATGGTAGAAGATGTTGTAATCCATGTTAAAGACAATAATGAAGAAACAGCGAGAAATATGAAAAAGAAACTAATTGAAGAATTTGTAGAAAACTTTAAGCGTGAAATGATGAGAAACCCAACCAAACAAGAAATTTCAAATAATCTTAGATTAGGAGATTCGGTTACAATTGAAGAAGATATTATTGATGAATATGTAAAAACACATTTAGTTAAAGTAGAAAATGAAAATGAAATATTAGGAAAAGTATAACAATAAAATTGATTTAAAATCTTATATAAAAAGTATGTTATAACTTTTTATATATGGCGACCATGGTACTGCTTAAAGATACAAACGCGCATCCTCGTGATGGACATATTAAATTTCAAGAACAAGGACATATTTATTATGTGAAAGGTAGAACAGGTTATACTTCTGTTACAACATTGGTTCATAGAGCATTTGAAAAATTTGATGCAAATAAAGTAATTGATGCAATGATGGCGTCACCAAAATGGCCTGAATCAAAATATTTTGGAAAAACAAAGGAAGAAATTAAAAAAATGTGGAAAGACAAAGGTCAAAATGCGGCAAAAATGGGAACAGCCATGCATGAAATGTTTGAGTTTTATTACAATAATATTCATTTGGACAAGATTGAATCTTATAAAGATACAACCGAATATCAGTACTTTAATAATTTTATACAAGATCATAGTGATTTAGTACCCTATCGTACAGAATGGAATGTATATCATGAAGACCATAAAATAAGTGGTTCCATTGATTTTGTTGCAATAAACGAAGATGGAACACTAAGTATTTTAGATTGGAAACGATGTGAGGAAATCAAAAAAACAAATAATTTTGGTAAGCGTTGTATGATTGATGGACTGCAACATATTCATGATACAAATTATTGGCACTATACACTTCAATTGAATATTTATAAATACGTACTAGAATCAAAGTATAATAAAACTGTACGAGATCTTCATTTGGTCGTAATTCATCCAGAAAATAAACATGGAAATTATGAAAAAATAAAACTACCTATTTTGCCAGAAAAAGACATTTTATGCTTGATCTCTAAATGAAGAATTGAATGAATAAAAATATATTTATATTAAAGTATATTAACCTTTTTTTTATAAATATATAAAAACATACACTTCTTTTTTATATATGGATCGTCATTATTGGAAACGACATTTTGATGATGAACGTAGAATAAAAAAAGAAAAAAGTAAAACTACATATACACCTGTTGCAAATTATCCAAAATTTGATTATTTAAAACGTAAATCAAAAACACAAGAAGAAGTTAAAATCGATTCATTGAGAAGTGAATTAATTACATATAAAGAACTATTACGAAAAGAATATGAAACCCGCGATCGTCTTTTAATGGAAGTACATAAAGAAAAACAAAAAGCGCACTCTTATTACGTTCAATTACAACAAATAAAAAAATGCTTACATAAATTCCAATAAAAGAACTTTAAATTTATGTATAATTTCATTGATATTATAATCAATATGAAATAATATAAGAATAGTTATTATTGAATAAAAATGCACATACATATGCAATGGAACTAATATCTTTGGATTTATAACCATAAATATAAATTCAGTTAACCAAAAAAATAAAATAGAACCAATACTTCCAAAATATAATAAAATATAAAGTTCATTTGTATTCGTCGACATAAATATATCCACACCACTTAATAAGGCAATTAAAAATACTATTTTTACCCAATTATGATCAATATATTGATATATTATTTTATCTGGATTTCCCCATCGTAATAAACTTGTAATTAATACAGAAGTAGATATCCATAATTTATCATATTTTTCCATGTAAATAGATAAAAAAACAGGTATTAAAAAAAAATGAGATGTTACATATAAATATTTTTCATATGGTGACATAGAACATGTCATTTAAAATAAAAATGTATTTTAAATAAATAAAATTATCGTATATTTCTATTAATTCATATCTTCTCTGCATTTTATACATAATGGTATATAACAATCATTATTTGGTAAATATTGTTCTTCTTGTGAAGAAGTTCTATAAGAAATAAGTGATTCGTTATTACAGCAGTGACACATACCTTTTATTTTTTCTATGTAATCGCAATATGGAATTAGTTCAAATGTTTGACCGAATATGCTTTGTTTGTAATCGCCATCTAATCCATACAAATAAACATTTTTATTTTTTTTCAAACATTCAAGTACAAATTCTTTTAAATCGCTAAAAAACTGACATTCATTAATATATATATTTTGTGATCGAATCAATGTATTATCGTAACTCCACAAAGATTTTAAATATTTTGTTTTATATGTTTTTTCTAACACAAAATTATTATGATTGTACAAAGATTCAATTGTAACTTCATCTGAATTGTCTTTGTAATCAATTGCTATTTTTTTATTTCTATCAAATGAAAACATGTTTATCATTTTAGTTGTTTTTCCTGCAAACATTGGACCAATATAAATTTGCAAACTCATTACTTATCTTTTATTTACTATTATTTAATATATTTATAAATCAATTTTATGAAGATGTTCCACCACTAGAACCAAAACCACCATTACCACGTTGAGTAGTTGATAATTGAGAATCTGATTCTACTAATACAATCTTAAATGGTTCTAATGTTGGACTACAAATTTGCAACAATCGCGTTCCTTTTTCACACATTACATTTTCTTGAGAATAAATAACATCAAACATACCCATTAGATTTCCGCGATATCCACTATCAATAATCCCAACATTATTTGCCAGACGAAATTTTGATTTTGAAATACTTGATCGAGGATACATATAAAATGCAGACGGAATCCATTGACCTGATGTATTTTTTGTTTTCATTTCGCATTTAATTTTAAAATCAACTTTATTTACTTTATGTGTAAGCATTGTTTGATCTTCTGTTACTAAAATATCAAAACCACTATCCATAAATGTATTTTCTTGTAAACTTTGATTATGTAGATTTATGCGTTCTACATATTGATTCTTTATATCACTATCAGTTGATATATACATGTATAGAAGATACTTTTCATCATAATTGGTTTGTTCTTGTAACTCGTTAGATACACTTGGGTAAAATTCGCTCATAATTATAATATACTATAATTTATTTGCTTTAAATCTTAATCAATTTTTCTTTGAAGTGCCTCGTAAATTTGACGTTTTGAATACGTACCCAACCAAATACTATACATACATAAAAATAAAAATAAATAACACGGATTCGTACAAATTTGTACGAGTAAATTATTTTCTAAATCAATTTCTTCAGGTTCAGTAGATTCGGATTCAATCTCTTCGCTGTTATATTCATGAATCAACTGACTTTCATGTTCATGTAAACAAAAAAATGTGTTTCGTTGTATTATGACTGGGTGTATTCTTGGTAATACATATTTTGAAATAATCATTGTATTTATTATATAATTTTTTTTAAATACATTATATGAGTTTATCATTATACGAGTTTATCATTGTACATAGTTATAATACGATTATTTAATGCATCGTAAACTGTTTCTTCTCCTTCTTCTCGTGGCGCAACTTCATTTAATCTATCTTTTGTATGATAAAGCATGGAAAATATCAAACAAAACCGTTGGGTTAATTCATAATTATCTTGCTCATTGTAATTGATAAAATCTAACAATGCGTCAGCAACATTAATTGTTGTTTTACCCTGTCTTTCTTTAATTGATTCAAGTGCATATCCTGCCTTAGTTAATACCATTTCTGCCATTGAATCATTTTCAAACGAGACGTTGTTTACCATTGTTGGGGAAAGTGATTCTTCCATTTTATTGTATCTATAGGAATGAAGAACAGGACAATTTCAATTTTATTGGTCTATTCCCAAACATTTTTTAATAACCGATCATAATATAATTTTACACCATGATCTGCTACACTCCAACAATAAAATAATGAATATCTAAACCATGATATAGCATTACATTCGTTAACTACAACATTTTTATCATATAACGAAATATTTTTACCACAATGGTAATATTTATACATAGGTGTTGCTGTAATTATATCTCTATTATTTGTTATTCTAAAGTGACAAAGATTAGTTCGTTTTTCAAAATCTTCTTTAAAATTCCAATTTCCTACTCTCGGACTTGCAAATGATACTACTGATATTTTTTTTTCTGTAGTTAGTGCAAATTCATAACCAAATAATGTAGACAAAGCTGCCCCAAGACTATGACCTGTTACAAATACCTCATAATCTGGATTTTCTTCTAGTATTTTATTTACTTTGGATACAATATTATCATATACATTATTAGTATGTAATTGATGGTAAAACCCAGAATGAACGTAAACATTATTTGAAATTTTCTTTTTTGTTATCATAAGATCATAATACCAATCAGACCTAGATTCACTACCCCTGAATATAACACAAACTCTTTTATTTATTTTACTTTTAGTTATACCAACTTGAATATCAGTATCTGGGTCGCTAATAAAAAGTTCTACAGTTCCCAGTGGTGAACATTCAGTAAAATCGTTCAAAATTTTCATACATGTATCATCTAATTTAATTTCTTTTTTATTACATTTTTTTAAGAACTCTTCAACAGTTTCATCATTTTTTAGTTTGAATGTATTACCATATTCATATACTAACATTGTTAATCCAAGTAATTCTTTTACCTTTTTATGCGATATCTCACAATTCATAGTCATTTATATAATCTATATATAAAACTACATACTAATATTTTTGATATATAGTTTTATATATATATTAATTATAAAATATATTAATATTGTAAATGAAACAAAATAAAAGTAGGAAAACACAAAATAGAAAAACACAAAATAAAAATAGGAAAAAACAAAATAAAAGTAGAAAAAAACAACACTCATTTATCAAAACAAAAAAACGGATAAGAAAGGGTGGTATGTTTAACCTTTTTAAAAAAAAAAAAAGTGTTCTGAATAAAGAAATCCCGCAGGAAAAACGCTATAAGAAGCAACTAGAGCGGAACGCGGAGAAACTCATAAAAGAGGCGCGGAAGAAGAAACTTCCATCCAATTACAATGAATGGAAAATATGGAATAATAAATATGGACCGGCGTATAAAATAGTAAAAAAAAAAGAAGGAAATTTTATGAGAGAGCAGATAAAAAGAAAGAGGACAGGACAACCATTCGTGGTAAGGACCAATAGCATCGATTTAAATAATACTAATAATGATGAATATACCGTTGAATTCCCTTATCAAATGATCGGGATAATACTGGATTCTACTATAGACGAAGGAAAAAGGACGATTGAGGTAAAGAGTATAAAGGAAACCAATGAAGGGAAGTATGCTTTTACGCAAGGCGTGCGTGAGAACGACGTGATTATTAAGTATCAAAATGAGGAGATCCCTGACAACGAAGAAATCATGGATTTCGCGAAACGCATCATGTATGGTCCCCGCCCATTCACTCTCACGTTTATCCGTAAAAACCCACTATAATAATAGACGATAAATATCTTGAAAATAATTAAAGTTGTATATCAAATAAACTCATTTTTAATGAAGTATCATTGATTTGTTCTATTTTTTGATTTAATGTATCATAAACTTCTACTAACTCGGATTTAGTTGATAGTTGTTTTAAATAATGACAAAATATAACAACTTGTCTTTCATTTTTATCAAACCAAAATAAATTTGTATTATGAGCGTCAAACCATTGTAATGTTTTATCAAAATAATTCATCATAATAGATGTAATAATATAATAACAAAATGCATTTGTATCCTCTTTATATATTGTTTTACACATTGGTTCTTTTTTTTTATTTATGATATCAGAATAGTTTAACTGAAATAAATTTAATAACTTATTTGCTTGAATCAATGAAAATACACGTTCTAAATTTAAATTTAATGTAAATAAAGTATGAAACTGGGATAAAGTTATATTTGGTTTTATTGTATATGAAAAAATTGCACAATTTAAAATACGCGCCCAAAATTCAACAAATGATTCAAATACTAAAAATTCAGAATCAATAAAAAAAGATGTTTGAAATAAATTTTTAAAATTAATTTTTTCTTCATGAAAATCCATATTAAATGCATGGAAACATTCATGAATTAATACTTTTAACCATTCTTCTTTACGAAAAATACATATATCTAAATTTCCAAATGTACTTGTAAATCCACTATTTATATGAATTGGTGTAATTTTATTTTCAAATGGGATTGATGTATTTTTTTCAAGGGATGTTAAATATAAAGTAATATTCATTTTTTCTTTTTTTTCATTTTCTACGTTCAATAAACAAAGACAAATTATCCATTTTATATATTTTAAATATTCTTGAATATTCAGTTTTTCAGAAAAAGCAATATGAATAAAAAAATCAATATTTTTATATTGAAAACTAATATCATATTGATAATGTAAATTATGAATAATATAATTTCTTATCTTATTATCAAAAAAACGACTTGCTTTATGTTTTATTTTTTTCAAGTCAGTTAAAATATATTCATGATGAATTTTTTGACTTTCTTTGTATGATTTATTTAAACAATCAAAAATACGCTTTGATATATTTTTATCATCATAAGGATTTGTCATATCATCTAAATGTTCATTTAATAGTTTCATAATCTCATTATTTACATTCTTATGAATAATATATTTTGGTACTTTTGATTTTTTTTTGGTACTCATTAATTTGTATTAACAAGATATTTTTATATTCTACACGATAATACATTAAAATACATAATATCTATTTAATGTATTATATGGCGAAGCATATTTCTACACCAACATCTACACGACTTACCGCCCCATGTTTTTTTTTTATGAAACTGTCTAAATGTATGAGAACCACATATATTTTCACAATGTATTGTATTTTGTTGATATATATTTTTAGAATGTCGTTTACAACAACCACAATTTTTTAAATCTCTTATTATTTTGTCTATGCCATAAAATTCTATATTATCATTTATTAAATCGTACCAATTATCTGAATTATGGATTGTCGCGCTATCATTCCATTTTTTATATATATTTTGAACTATCCTATGCGCCGATGTAACTTCAATCGAACGTTTTAACTTAGGATCTATTCTTGGATGTGCATATAACACTATTTTTGAGATAATTTCACATGGAAGTGAATCCATATTTATACCTTAAATTACTTTAAAAAATATTTCAATTTTATGTATATTCTAATTATGATTTTGATAACAATAATTTATTGATAGAATTTAATTTTTCTTTGTTTTCAACTTCTTCAGTAGCCCCTCCTGCATTTACATTTAATCTATTTGGAGGAGGACCATTTGGTGAACGTGGTTTTATTTTTTTTGAAAGAACTGAACCATTTTCAGCTTCCGTTGGTTCTAATTTTTCAAATACTGTTTTTAATGTACCAAAAGAAGTTGAATCTACAATTGTATGTTCTCTTGGTTTATTATTAAAGACGTCTTTTATTTTTTTCAATAAATCTTTATTATCAGATACAACAGTTTCATCTTCTAAATTTAGTTCACGAATTACTTTATATGTTTCTCCTTGTTTTTTTAATAAAATAAGTTGTGATGGATTGAATCTTTTAAAAACAGATAGAATTTTTATATTTTCTTTTGTTTTTTTTTTATAATATTCATTCATCTTGTCTTGTGATAATGATTCTAACATACTAAAATTAGGAATCGTTCCATCATCGTTTATTATAATAAATTTAACATTTAATATGTATTCATACATAATCATAACAGATTTTGTAATTATTTTACTTTCATCAGTAATATAAAATGGACTTTTTATTTCTATTGTTTTTCCATTATTAAATAAATATTCTAAATAACCATCATCTATTTGGGGATCAAATGAAGCTGCATTTTTTTTAAATTGTCTTAAAATATTAAATACACGGGTTACGCTAGGATTTTTTATTGTTTTTACTTTATCCTTTAACCAAGATTGAATTGTATTTAATTGTTTTGATTCATTTGATACTTCGCCTTCTTCAAGTTCGCCTTCTTCGAGTTCACCTTCTTCAAGTTCGTCTTCTTTACCTTGTACTTTTTCTTCTTCCCCTTCTTTACCTTTATTTTTTGGTTTATTTAATGATTTATTTATAAATGCCATTAAAGCATTTGGATTTTTAGAATAATGAGAATCAATTAATAAATCATGTAATGCAAAATTCATAGTTCGGTGCGTCATTGAACTAAGTCTTTTATCTGTTTCATAAACTCCTAATTTAGAAACAACTTTTGAATCATAAATTAAATAAGCAATATAATAAAATAATTCATTATTATTTGGATGCTGTTTTTGTGATCCCATTGCAATAAGATGATTATTTCCAAAAATATCTATTTCATGTAAGTCTGTTTCAACATCTATATCATTTTCATCTAATTTATTATGTTCTTCAAATAAAAAATCATAATTTTGTTTTGAATCAATATCTGATACAATCCGAACAGCCATATATGGTATATAAAAACATTATTTATATCTATTTATTATTTGTAATACATTCTTCAATATCCATTAATTTAAATCGTATTTTATTGTTTTTACCAGCTCCATTAAAACGATGTAATTTAGTATGATTATCTACAATTTTATCCCATTTTTCATGCAATATTGCAAAATCTATAATTTCTTTTATAATTAAATATACTGTATCTATAATTTGTTCATTTTCGGCAATATGCTCTGCTAAATGCAAAGTTTCTAATGAACGATCTTGAAAATATAATAAAATATCAATAATATGATCTAAATCACAAATAGAAAAATACATACATTGTATCATAAATAATGTAAAAAATTTCATTTTTTCAATATGTTTAATATATAAGCAAAATTTATCATAATCTTCATTAGGTGATACATAATCAATCTTTTTGAAATTTTCTAAATATAATTCTATATTCTCTGTGAATAAATTCTTAAAATAAGAATGTTTTTTAATAATATCATTGTACAATTTTGCATATAATTTACTATTAATCGAACTATTGCTTATTATTTGAAATATTCTGTTAGAAATAAAATCAGTTTTCTTTAAATCATCATCGTCTAAATTATCAATTATATTTATAATTTCTTTACTTAATTTATCATATGTTTTATCTGTTATTTTATTTAAAACTTTATATAATTCATTTATTGTGTCTCCTTTTTTTTTTT
>MDTG01243622.1_pt1 | contig 25422 bp, 26 predicted proteins | sample 811421 | NCBI WGS metagenome assembly MDTG01 (sample SAMN05326645, study PRJNA326480) | marine metagenome | isolation source: seawater | place: Pacific Ocean: South East | collected 2011 | reverse complement strand
GGCGGAAGGAGAGGGATTCGAACCCTCGGTACACCTTTTCAAGCGTACGGCGGTTTAGCAAACCGCTGGTTTAAACCAGCTCACCCATCCTTCCTTAATTAACTGTGTAACTTGAAATCGTTGAATATTCAATATTTATAAAGTATTTTGATAATAATTATGAAAAATAAATATTCTATATTTTCTTTGATAAAAAACGCCTTTAGTGGTCATGAAAATTGGCAAAGAGCTTGGAAAGATCCAGAACCAAAAAAAGAATACGAAGTAATAATTATTGGTGGCGGGGGTCATGGTTTAGCGACAGCTTACTATTTAGCTAAAAAACATAAATTAACAAATATTGCAGTGGTTGAAAAAGGATGGATTGGTGGAGGAAATACTGGAAGAAATACAACAATAATAAGATCAAATTATTTATGGGACGCAAGCGCTGGTTTATACGATCATGCTTTGAAAATTTGGGAAGGGCTATCGCAAGAATTAAATTATAATGTAATGTTTAGTCAAAGAGGAGTTATGAATTTAGCACATAATCTTCAAGATGTAAGAGACCTAAAAAGAAGAACGCACGCAAACAGATTAAATGGAATTGACGCTGTTTGGTTAAACACTGAGGAAGTTAAGAAATTTTGCCCCGTAATAAACACATCTCCAGATATAAGATACCCAGTACTAGGGGGAACTTTGCAAAAAAGAGCTGGAACCGCTAGACATGATGCGGTTGCATGGGGTTATGCTAGGGGAGCTGATCAAATGGGTGTTGACATTATTCAAAATTGTGAGGTGAAAGGAATAAAGAGAAACGGTGATCAAGTAGAAGGTATTGATACAACAAAAGGGTCCATAAAATCAAAAAAAATTGGAGTTGTTGCGGCAGGACATTCAAGCATCATTGCAAATATGGCTGGTTTAAAACTACCATTAGAAAGTAAACCACTTCAGGCTTTAGTATCAGAGCCTGTAAAACCTATAATAAATACAGTGGTTATGTCTAATGCAGTCCATGCATATGTAAGTCAATCTGATAAAGGTGAATTAGTGATAGGAGCAGGTACAGATGATTATATTTCCTACACTCAGAAAGGAAGTTATAATATTGCAGAAGGAACTTTAAAAGCTATTTTGGAACTTTATCCAATCTTTAGTAGAATGAAAATGTTAAGACAATGGGGAGGAATAGTAGATATTTGTCCAGATGCAAGTCCAATCTTAAGTAAAACCCAAGTAAAAGGATTATATTTTAATTGTGGTTGGGGTACTGGTGGATTTAAAGCAACACCTGGTTCAGGAGACTTGTTTGCACACACTATAGCTAATGATGAACCCCATAAATTAAATTCTGCTTTTAATTTAAATAGATTTGCTAGCGGAGATCTTGTTGATGAACATGGAGCAGCTGCTGTAGCTCACTAATGTTTTTAATTAATTGTCCGTATTGTGGTGAAAGAGATCAAATTGAATTTTCTTGTGGGGGAGAAGCTCATATTGAGAGACCTAAACAACCAACCGAACTTAATGATGACCAATGGTGTGAGTATTTATTTATGAGAAAAAATATAAAAGGTGTTCAATTCGAAAGATGGAATCATATACACGGATGTAGGAAATGGTTTAATATGATTAGAGACACTTCAAACGATCAAATTCATGCCACTTATAAAATGGGTGATAAACCACCAATTAAGTAATTATGTCTTCAGATCTTAGAATAAACAAAAATAAGTTTGTTGATCATACAAATAGAATATCATTTAAGTTTAATGGTAAAAAACTTTATGGATTTAAAGGGGATACGCTAGCATCTGCTCTACTTTCAAATAATATTCATTTGGTTGGTAGAAGTTTTAAATATCACCGTCCAAGAGGAATTATGACATGTGGTTCTGAGGAACCGAATGCAATTGTTCAAATAAGTAAAGATCCATCCCTCACAGAGCCGAATGTAAGAGCTACTGAAATTGAAATATATGAAGGTTTAGAGGCTTACAGCCAAAATTGTTGGCCAAGCGTTAATTTTGATATTGGTGGAATAAATAATTTTTTATCACCTATATTGCCAGCAGGATTTTATTATAAAACATTTATGTGGCCGGCGAGTTTTTGGGAGAATTACGAATTCTTCATTAGACATTCTGCGGGTTTAGGAAAATGTCCAACTAAGGCTGACATTGATATGTATGATCATCAATATGCTTACTGTGATGTTATAGTTGTTGGAGGAGGTATATCAGGAATTATGTCGGCAAAATTATCTGCTGAAAAAGGCCTTGATACAATACTAATTGATGATAAGAACTATCTAGGTGGAAGCACTATTTATCAAGAAAATGATATTTTTAAAATTGAGAAAGAATTTTCAAATAAATGGTTAGAGAGTGAGATTGATAGCCTTAAAAAATATAAAAATTTAAAAATTAAACGACGGACAAGTCTTGCTGCGTTTCATAGTTACAATTTTTTACTAGCCAGAGAAAATTTAACAGATCACCTGAGTATCATTGATAGGAAAAATAAAATTAGACAAAGGTTGTGGAAAATAAGAGCTAAGAAAGTTATTATAGCTACAGGTTCTATTGAAAGACCTTTAATTTTCAATAATAATGACAGACCAGGTATTATGTTATCATCATCTATAAAAAAATATATAGATTACTTTGGTGTAAAGTGTGGAAAAAATATTTCATTATTTACTAATAATGATACCGCTTATGAAACTGCTTTTTCATTAATAAAAAGTGGTACCAAAATAGAAGTGATTATTGACATACGCAAAAGTTCAGACTCATACATTGTTAAAGAAATAGAGAAACTTGGTGTAAAAATATTATGGGGGCATACTGTTATTGATACAGTAGGATATAAAAGAATAAATTTTATCAAAGTAAAAAAATTATCCCAAGATGGAACTAATGTTATTGGGGATAAGCTTGTTATTCATTGTGATTGTTTAGGTATTTCTGGTGGTTGGACACCTATGGTTCATTTATTTACGCAGTCAGGGGGAAAATTAAAATTTAAAGATGAAGACAATATATTTGTTCCAGATGAAAATAGAACACCTTTTGATCAAATTAGCGTGGGTTCTTGTAGAGGTGATTTTGAATTAGATGATATTATAAATAATACTAATAAAAATGTTAAGAAATTCATAAGTTCAGATCAATCTATTTATGACAACATAAGTACCAAGTGTTCCAAAGAAAAGTCCAAAAGAAATATTTGGTTATTACCTTCAGATAAACCTGTATCTAAAACTAAACCTTTTTTAGATTTTCAAAATGACTCAACAGCAAAAGATGTAAAATTAGCCTTGAGGGAAGGATTTAAATCTATTGAGCACGTAAAAAGATATACAACAACTGGAATGGGAACAGATCAGGGAAAACTCTCAAATATGCATGCACTCGGTATAGTTGCAGATATAACTGGGACAAGTATGGGAGAATTAGGTACTACCACTTTTAGGCCTCCTTACACACCTTTAACATTTGGTACAATAGTTGGTAGAAATGTTGGTAAGTTTTTTGATCATACAAGAAGAACGGCAATTCATGACTGGCATTTAAAAAATAATGTAAAATTTGAAAATGTTGGTCAATGGAAAAGGCCATGGTATTATCCTATAAATGATGAAAATATGCACCAAGCTGTGCAAAGAGAAAGTAAAGCTGCTAGACAAAGTGCAGGTATATTAGATGCTTCAACGCTTGGTAAAATAGACATTCAAGGTACAGATGCCTCTGAATTTTTAAACAGAGTATACACTAATGCTTGGTCAAAATTAGCTGTTGGAAAGTGTAGATATGGTTTAATGCTTAACGAAGATGGCATGGTTTACGATGACGGTGTTACAACTAGATTGTCAGAAAATCATTACATAATGACTACTACTACTAGTGGTGCAGCTAATGTTTTATCTAAACTTGAAGATTATCTTCAAACAGAATGGCCTGAACTTAATGTTTATCTTACAAGTGTTACAGATCACTTTTCAACAATGAGTATATGCGGACCAAATTCAAAAAAAATTTTAAGGAAATTAATACCTAATTTGGATTTGTCAGATAAAATATTTCCGCATATGTCATTTAAAAATTTAAAGATTGATAACATATCTTGTAGAGTAATGAGAATAAGTTTTACAGGAGAACAGAGCTATGAAATAAACGTACGATCTAATTATGCCAAATATATCTGGGAAAAATGCATGATAGTAGGCAAAGAATTTGATATTACACCTTACGGCACTGAAGCTATGCATTTACTAAGGGCAGAAAAAGGTTTTATAATTCCTGGGCAGGATACTGACGGAACATTAACGCCTACGGATTTACAAATGGATTGGGTTATAGGGAAAAAAAAATATGATTTTATAGGAAAAAGATCTTTGTATAGAAGCGATACAATCAGGGAAGATAGGAAACAACTCGTAGGCTTAATAACAGAGGACCCAAATGAAGTTTTAGAAGAAGGGGCGCAATTAGTAGAAAGTTTAGACAAAACACCAATAGAAATGTTAGGGCATATTACCTCTAGTTATTATAGTCCAAATTTAAATAAGTCCATAGCCTTAGCAGTTGTAAAATGTGGAAGAAAATTAAATGGGAAAAATCTTATTGTCCCTATGGAAAATAAAAATATTAAAGTAACTATAACCGATACAGTTTTTTTCGATAAACAAAATAAAAGATTAAATGCTTAATTTTAATTCACCAATTAAAGATAGTAAAAAGTATAATGAGATTGAAATTACCGAGGTAGAACCAACAATAAAAATAAATTTAAGAAGTAATAAAAGAGAATTTACTACTAAGGTCGGTAAAATACTATCTATATTACCCCCTATTGAAGCTAATACATCTTCTGGGAATGAAAAATTTAATTTATTGTGGCTAGGTCCAGATGAGTGGTTAGTTTATTCAAAGAATAAAAATTTATCTTTAGATAATCAGTCAGACATAGAGCATGATTTATTTAATCAAATTTCTAAATTAAATCAAGGAGCAGTTACTAACGTTTCAGATCATTGGGTAATGATTAACTTGAAAGGAAATAATATATACAATTTATTGTCTAAAAGTTGTCCCTATAATTTTAATGAGTTTAAAAGAAAAAGAAGTCTAGTAGTTCAGACAATTATTAATCAAGTCGATGTAATTTTACACAACACTGATTACAATAACATAAATCTATTTGTAAGAAGATCGTTTTCGCAAGACCTATGGTTGTGGATTAATGACAGCGCTAGCTTTATCTAGCCTGACTCTTAAATAGAGAACAATAATACCTAAGTATATCAAAGAAAAAATCCAATTTATCACTGCCCATATATAGAAAAAAATTTCAAAACTTGCATTTATATATTTGGAAATAAAAAAAACCAAAATAGGGTTAAAACCATTTCTAAAGAGATTAGAGATCATTGCGTATTCAGATTTTTTAATTGCCATGAAAAAACCATTTGAAAGAAAAAAAACTGGATATGCTGGTAGTATAAATGCACAAATTTTTAAATATTTTGATCCAAATTCTAATACAGTAGGATCCCGGGAAAAGAAGCTCATTAAAAAATCTGAATATATAAAAAGTATTGTCCCAGAAATAGTCATAATTACAAATGAGTATTTTATTGATGTGAAATAGGTTTCTTTGACCCTGTCATAATTTTTTGCACCAAAGTTTTGAGATATAATAGATATAATAGCTGTATTGATACCTAATATTGGTAGAAGCAAAACTTGCTCCAATCTGGTACCAGCTCCATAACCTGCAACTGCATATTCACCAGATGAACCTATATACGCTATAACTATAGCTGCTGTTACTGAGTAAGCACAAATTGATATGACAATAGGCATCGATGTAAAAAAAATATTTATAAAATAAAATAATTTTGGTTTTAGATATTCTATGGTTAATTTTTTTATTTTGTCATTTTTTAAAACTTTTAACAGGATAATTATAAATGCAAAAAATTGTGAAACAATTGTTGAAATTGCAATTCCTTTAATACCTAATGCTGGAAAAAAAAAAAATCCAAAAATTAGTATTGGGTTTAAAACTAAATTAATAAAAAAAGATAAAATTAAAACATTTCTGTAAGTTTTAGTATCTCCCTCCGCATGAAGTAATGAATTTAGAGCAACAATTAATAAAAATAATAAAGATCCACAAAAAATTATATTAGTATATTCTAGACCTAAATTTGTTACCTCAGTTGTTGTCACCATTAAATTAAACAAATCCTCTGAAAACATTAACCCTAAAAAACTAACTAAAAAAGATAACAATACTGTAAAATAAATTATATGTGTGAAATAAAATAAAATATTTTTTTTGTTATTTTCTCCAATGCTATTACCTATTAAAGATGTTCCTGCAACAGTAACACCAATTGATGAAGCTACGATAATAAAATAAATTGGAAATGACTTACTTAATGCGGCAAGAGCATCTGGTGAAATTTTTCCGGCATAAAAAGTATCAACTATATTATATAAAGTTTGAAAGAGCATACCTACCATCGCAGGTAAGGCAAGTTTACGGACTAATTTGGGAATTTTATCTTTTATAAGGTCCATTTAAATTTCTTTTTGGTAAAAGAATTTTCTTCCAGCTTTTTTAGCAATGTTAACCTGTTTTTGTCTCATGCGAAATCTTTCTATTTGATGTTTTGTTAATCTATAAAAACAATTTGAACAACTAACGCCTTCTTCATATTTTGGTGATTTTTTTTCTAAAATAGATATTGGCTCTCTACAACCTGCGCAAATTGATAAATTTCCAGGTAATAAACCGTGTTTAACTGAAACTCTGTTATCAAAAACAAAACAGTCGCCCTTCCAAAGACTTTTTTTTTCATCTACTTTTTTTAAATAATTAATTATTCCTCCTCTTAGTTGATAAACATTTCTAAAACCTTTTCTTTTCAGGTAAAAACTTGCCTTTTCACACCTTATACCACCAGTACAAAACATACCGATATCTTTTTTTTTATCCAAAGTCTTAAAAAACTTTGGAAAATCCTTAAAATTATTAAGTTTAGGATTGATGGCTCCTTTGAAAGATCCAACTCTAAATTCAAAATTTTTTCTGGTGTCTATAAGAATAGTGTTTTTTTTTTCCATAAATTTATTCCAATTTTTAGGATCTACTTGATTATGATTAATTCTCTTGTTTAAATTTACTCCAATCGGGACTAATTCTTTCTTAATTTTAATTTTAGCTTTGTGAAATGCTTGGTATTTATAATTAGATAAATTTTCATTATCAAATTTTTTTATATTCAATATTTCTTTTATTTTCTTTTTAATGATATTATTACTTTTTTTTTTAAAACATATTGTTCCATTTACTCCCTCTAAAGATAATGTGATTGTTCCTTTAAATTGTTCTTGAGTTAATAAATTAATAAATAATTTTTTTTTTCGTTTTAAATTTTTAATGTTTTTAAATTTGTAAAATCCAAATATATTATACATTATAGTTTTCTACATATAGAAAGACCATCACCCAGTGGTAGGATCATGTTTTCAACTCTATTGTCATTTTTAATAAACTTATTAAATTCTCTTATCTTATTCGTGAGCTTGTCATTCTTTTTTTTATCAACTACGTCTCCGTACCACAATACGTTGTCTATAATTATTATGCCAGATTTACTCAATATCTTGAGGGATTTCTCAAAATAATTTTTGTAATTTTCTTTATCTGCGTCTATAAAAATAATATCAAATATTTTATTTAATTTAATTAATTCATTTAAACTCTCATTAGCATCTTTTATTATTAGATCGATTTTATTGCCAAGATTAGCTTTAATAAAAAATCTCCTAGCTATTTCAGAGGTTTCTTTATTTTTATCCAATGCTGTTAAGTTAGCATTATAACCCATTGCAATTCCCATTGTCAGAGAACTTAACCCTGTAAAAGTCCCAATCTCTAAAATTTGTTTTGGATTATATATTTTAATCATTAAATGAAGAAAATGGCATTGATTTATAGAAATTTGCATCTTTTTAATTTTTCCCAAATTTTTATTAAAATTAATAATTTCTTTTTGTATAGGGGTTAAATCTAAAGAATGTTTAGTAATGTAGTTTTCTAATTGTTTATCTATTTTAAGATTTAAACCCATTTTAATTTAATTTTTTATTTAAAATCTCATTAACAATTTTTGGGTTAGCTTTACCACCAGTGTTTTTCATCACTTGACCCACAAAAAAACCAAACAATTTATCTTTTCCAGATTTATAAGACTTAACATTTTTCGGATTTTCTAAAATTATTTTATCAATTATACTTTCAAGTTCTTTGGGATCACTCTGTTGTCTCAATCCCTTTTCTTCTACAATTTTCTCTGGATCTTTATTGCCCTCAGACATTATTTCGAAAATTAATTTAGCAATTTTTCCTGAAATAATATTTTTTTTTATTAAATTTATTAGTTGAGCTAAGTTTTTGGAAGATATTGGACTTTTTGTTATATTTATATTTTTTTCGTTTAACAAAGCAAAAAGTTCACCTGTGATCCAATTATGAGCAAGTTTTGCATCTGAATTTTTTGAAACTTCCTCAAAATATTTTGACGTTTCTATATCCGAAACAAGTATATTAGCATCATGTGAAGATAAATTAAATTGTTGCATAAATCTTTTTTTCTTTTCATCAGGTAGTTCAGGAATAGTTTTTTTTATTTCATTTATAAAGTTATCGTTTATTTCTAAAGGTAATAAATCTGGATCAGGGAAATATCTATAATCATGAGCATCTTCTTTCGATCTCATTGATCTTGTTTCATTTTTCTTTGTATCATAAAGTCGAGTTTCTTGATCGATTGACCCTCCATCTTCTAAGACATCAATCTGTCTATTAGCCTCATAATCTATTGCCATTTGCATAAATTTTATAGAATTTACGTTTTTAATTTCACATCTAGTTCCTAATTCTTTGACCCCCTTTTTTCTAACGGAAACATTTACATCTGCTCTTAATGACCCTTCTTGCATATTACCATCGCATGTATTCAAGTATCTCATTATAGATCTTAATTTCTTTATATAAATGTTAACTTCTTCAAGTGTTCTTAGATCAGGTTTGCTTACAATTTCCATTAGCGCAATACCAGATCTATTAAGATCAACTAACGTGTTTTCGGGATCTATATCATGAATACTTTTTCCAGCATCTTGCTCGAGGTGGAGCCTTTCAATTCCAACTTTTTTTTCACCATTTGGCATATCTAAAGTTACTGATCCCTCTCCTACTATCGGATTTTTATATTGAGAAATTTGATATCCTTGAGGTAAATCAGCATAAAAATAATTTTTTCTGTCAAAAATAGAACGTTTATTTATTCTGGCATTCAATCCAATTCCAGTTTTTACAGCTTGCTTAATGCAAAATTCATTTATAACTGGTAACATTCCAGGAAATGCAGCATCTACTAAACTAACTTGAGTATTAGGTTCTGATCCAAATTTTGTAGGTGAAGTTGAAAACAATTTTGACTCTGACAAAACCTGAGCATGAACCTCAAGTCCGATGACAACTTCATATTCATTATTATTTCTTTTTATTAAATACTCTTGAATATTTTTTTTCATTCAATCCACCAATCGACTATATTATTTTTAAATTTTAAACTTTTCTCTAATGAATAGGCTATATTCAAAATACATTGTTCATCAAAAGCTTTGCCTATAATCTGTAAGCCTAATGGAAGTCCTTTCTTATCATGACCTGCAGGTATTGATATAGCTGGTAAACCTGCAAGATTTATTGGAACGGTAAATATATCATTCAAATACATTGATACTGGATCATCTAATTTTTCACCAATTTTAAAAGCCGAACTTGGAGTAGATGGAGTTAGTATTGCATCAACTTTTTTATAAGCTTCATCAAAGTCATTTTTTATGAGTCGTCTAACCTTTTGCGCCTTTAAATAATACGCATCATAATATCCGGAGGATAAAACATAAGTTCCAATCATTATTCTTCTCTTGACTTCATCTCCAAAACCTTCTGATCTAGTTTTTTCATACATTTCTATAAGATTTTCTCCATTTGATCTAAAACCGTATTTAACACCATCATATCTAGCTAAATTCGAAGATGCCTCAGCCGGTGCAACAATGTAATAAGTTGGTAAAGAGTAGTTGGTGTTTGGTAAAGTAATTTCGATTATTTCACCGCCGTTTTCCTTAATAATACTTGCACCTTTTTCCCAAAGTTTCTCAATTTCCATTGGCATTCCATCGACTCTATATTCTTTAGGAATACCTATTTTTTTTCCTTTAATATTATGATTTAGATTGTTTAAATAATTTTCTCGCTTAAATTCAACAGAAGTAGAATCCTTTCTATCGTAAGAGCTAATTACATCTAACATTAAAGAACAATCTCTAACATCTTGAGTCATAGGACCTGCTTGATCCAAAGAAGATGCAAAAGCAACTATACCGTACCTGGAACAGCTACCATAAGTTGGTTTTAAGCCAACCGTGCCTGTAAATGAAGCGGGTTGTCTAATAGATCCACCAGTATCAGTGCCAATCGTTGCAGGGGTTAATTTTGCAGCTAAAGCGGATGATGAACCTCCAGAAGATCCGCCTGGTACTAAATTTTCTGAAACAGGGTTCTGAACATTTCCAAAATAACTTGTCTCGTTAGAGGAACCCATTGCAAATTCATCGCAATTTAGTTTTCCAGTTATTATACCTCCTTCATCTAAAATGTTTTGAGTAACGGTAGACTCGTAAGTTGGAATAAAATTTTCTAAAATTTTACTACCTGCTGTAGTTTTTATATTTTTTGTACAGAATAAATCTTTTACTGCTATTGGTATTCCTGGTAACTTTAATTCTAGATTTGGTTTTTGGTCAAATATATTTGCTTTTTCAATTGCATCCTCATAATTTTCTGAAATATATGCATTGAGTATCCTAGACTTTTTTGATCTTTCAATAAAAGCAGTGGTAACCTCAAAAGATGATATTTCTTTATTTTTAATTTTTTTTACAAGATCAAATAATTTTAAATCTGTTATATTACTCATTACTCTACAACCCTAGGAACTACGAAAAAATCTTTATTTTTATCTGGTGAATTTTTTAATATATCATCTCGTATATTTTCTGATTTAATTTCGTCTTTACGTAATTTTAATGTGGTTTCAGCTATTGAAGTTAAGGGTTCTGTATTTTGGGTATTTAATTCATTAAGTTTTTCTACAAATAAAAAGATAGAATTTAGATCATCAGTTAACTTTTTTGCTTTTTTATCATCTAAAGAAATTCTAGACAATTTTGATATATGCTTTACTGTTTTGAGATTTATTGTCATATGATAAAAAATTTAAAACTATCACTTAATCTGAAAAATACAATATGATCACTATTGAACAATTAAAGAAAAAAATTGAAAGTAATACTAGATTAATTGGTTTAGATTTAGGGTCAAAACGAATAGGGGTTGCTATTTGTGATGACAAACGAAAAATATCTACACCTTTAAAAACGATAATTTTCAAAAATACTAAGTTTTTATTAGATGAATTAAGTAATATTATTTATGAAAATGATATATCTGGAATAATAGTTGGGTATCCAATTAACATGGATGGAAGTTTAGGAAAGGCTGCACAATCAGCAAATGATAAAGCAAAATATATTTCAAACAATCTTAAAATTGATGTTGTGCTGTGGGATGAAAGACTCTCTACTAAAGGTGTTTTTAATGTTTCTAGAGAATTAAATGTAAATGTTTCAAAGAGAATCAAAAAAATTGATGAAAATGCTGCATCATTTATTTTACAGGGTGCATTAGATTATCTTAATAATTAAGCTTGCAATCCTTTAGCTTTGAGGTTATAGAGTTGGTTTTAATGGCCACTTTAAAAAATGCTATTAAAATTTCAAAAAAACACCTTTTAGGTATCCAAGAGCTATCAATTTCTGACGTCAAGCTAATACTCTCTGAATCTAAAAATTTTATCTCATTAAATAAAAGTAAAAATAAGAAATTAAATATTTTGAAAGGAAAAACACAAATCAATTTATTTTTTGAACCGTCTACAAGAACACAAAGCTCATTTGAACTAGCTGGCAAAAGATTAGGCGCTGATGTTATGTCAATGAATATAACTAATTCAGCTATAAAAAAAGGTGAAACATTAATTGATACAGCAATGACACTTAATGCAATGCATCCAGACATAATTGTAGTAAGACATCAAGATTCTGGTGCATCAAACTTGCTTTCTCAAAAAGTAAATTGCGCAGTGTTGAATGCTGGTGATGGTAGAAGGGAACATCCTACTCAAGCTTTACTTGATGCATTAACAATAATCGAAAAAAAAAAAAAAATTGAGGGTCTTAAAATTGCAATTTGTGGAGATATACTTCATTCACGTGTTGCAAGATCAAATATATATTTATTAAATATGTTAGGTGCAAATATAAATATTGTTGCCCCTTCAAACTTAATGCCAAAAGATATAGAAAATTTTGGAGTTAAAACTTTTACAAATATGAAGGAGGGAGTTAAAGACTGTGATATTGTAATGATGTTAAGATTACAAAATGAAAGAATGACAAGTTCATTTTTATCCTCAAATAGAGAATACTATGAATATTATGGTTTAACACCTGACAAATTAGAAAAAGCAAAAAAAGATGCAATTATTATGCATCCTGGCCCAATGAATAGAGGTATCGAGATAGATACTAAGTTGGCAGATGATATAAATAAAAGTGTAATAAAGGAACAAGTTGAGTTAGGAGTAGCTGTTAGAATGGCCTGTCTTAAGTTGTTTTGTGAGTGATGAAAAAACAATATTTTTTAAATGCGAACATTGTTGATCCTAAAAATTCTTTAGACGAAATAGGAGGTTTAATAATAGGTGATAACGGAAAAATTGAGGCAATTGGTAAAAAAGTTAATCAAAACAATATTCCCTATAGAGAAAAATTTATAGATCTCAAAGGAAAATATATTTTTCCAGGTATAGTTGATATGAGGGTATTTGTTGGTGAACCTGGTTATGAATATAAAGAAAATTTCAGGACATTAAGTAATGCAGCGCTTTCTGGAGGTGTTACATCTGTAGTTACAATGCCTAATACCTCACCTGTAATTGACAATGTATCCATGGTAGATTTCCTTAAAAGAAGAGGTAGAGATAAATCGAGGATTAATATTTTCCCGTCAGCTACTCTCACCAAAAATTTAGAGGGTACAAATATGAGTGAGTTTGGACTCCTAAAAAAAAAAGGAATAGTTGCTTTTACAGATGGCATAAAAACTATACAAAATACAAGATTAATGTCTAGAATTATGAAATCTGCTTATGATTTAAATGCACTAGTTATACAGCATGCTGAAGATAACGAGTTATCTGAAAATGGACAAATAAACGATGGTATAATATCAACCAAATTAGGATTACAAGGAATACCTGACTATGCTGAAAGAATTATAATAGAGAGAGATTTAACTTTATTAGAGGACCTTAATTGCAGATATCATATTTCCCAAATTTCCTCAGAAAAGTCTGTAGAAGTAATTAAAAATAAAAAAAAATTATTAATTTTACATCAGGAGTATCTATTAATAACTTATCTTTGAATCAGAATGATATTGGGGATTTTCGTACTTTTCTAAAATTATCTCCACCACTAAGGACTGAAGAAGATAGGCTGTCTTTAATTAAAGCAATAAATCAAAATTTGATTGAAGTAATAGTCTCGGATCATAAACCAGAAGATGAGGAGTCAAAAAGACTAACATTTAGACAAGCAGCAACAGGAGCGTCAGGCATTGAAACACTATTACCTCTTGCTTTAGAATTATATCACAACGAATCTGTAAAATTATGTAAAATTATCGAGTGCCTTACATGTAATCCAGCTAAAATTTTAAAAATTAATAAAGGAAGTCTATCAGTTGGAGATGATGCTGATTTATGTATTGTAGATTTATATAAACCTTGGATAGTCAAAAAAGAAAAAATGATTTCAAAATCTAAAAATACTTGTATTGAAGAAAAAAAACTTCAAGGAAAAGTATTAAGTACTTTTGTTAATGGAGTTGAGTTATTCAGATGCTAAATCTTGAAATTTTATTAATTATTTGTGTTGCATATTTTTTTGGATCTATTCCATTTGGCTTTATTTTAACAAAATTTATTACTGGCAAGGACATCAGGAATATTGGATCAGGAAACATCGGTGCAACCAATGTTCTAAGGTCTGGAAATAAATTATTGGCTTATATTACACTATTACTTGATATTTTAAAAGCAGTTGTGCCAATTTTATTTATCAAATTTCATTTTTATAATTATTTATATTTAACCTCATTGTGTGTATTTATAGGACATGTGTTTCCTATTTGGTTAAAATTTAAAGGAGGTAAAGGTGTAGCTACTTATTTGGGGATTTTATTTTGTATAAATTATACAACTGGTTTAATATTTTGTTTAATTTGGATATCAATTTTTTTTATTTTTAAATATTCATCATTAGGATCTATTGTTTCAAGTTTTTTTATACCTATAATTCAATATTTTTATATCCAAGATCCTTTTTATTATTTTTACTTTATTATGTTTATAATGATATATTATACACATAGAGAAAATATAAAACGCTTAATAAATAAGTCAGAATCAAAGACTAAAATTTATTAAATTGACTATCTAAGTCATTTATGTAGTTTCATTAATATGAACTTAGTTATAGTCGAAAGTCCAGCTAAAGCTAAAACCATTAACAAATATTTAGGTAAAGATTATACGGTTCTTGCGAGTTATGGACATATAAGAGACCTGCCTTCAAAAAACGGATCAGTTGATCCAAACAATGAATTTAAGATGATATGGGAAATAGACAGTTTTTCAAAAAAATATTTAAAAGAAATCACAGATGCAGCAAAAAATTCAACTAAGATTATACTAGCAACAGATCCAGATCGTGAAGGTGAAGCTATAGCGTGGCACGTAAAAGAATTTTTAAACGAAAAAAAAATACTAAAAGACAAAAAAATTGAAAGAGTTGTATTTAACGAAATCACAAAAAAAGCCGTAATTAATGGTATTAAAAATCCCAGAACTTTGGAAACTCAGCTTATTGATGCATATATGGCTAGAAGAGCTTTGGATTATTTAGTTGGTTTTAATATTTCTCCTATTTTGTGGACTAAAATTCCTGGATCTAAATCTGCTGGAAGAGTTCAATCAGTAGCACTCAGGTTATTAACAGAAAGGGAGCATGAAATTGAAGTTTTTAACCCCATAGAATATTGGACATTAAATGTGAATTTTGAACTTACAAATGGAGATTTAATAATATCAAACCTCACGCATCTGAATAATAAAAAAATTGAAAAATTTACTTTTAAAAATAAAGATGAAATAAATTCTGCTGTTGAAAAGATTAAAAAACAAAATTATTCGATTAAAGATATTAAATCTACAGTTTACACCAGGAATCCATCAGGTCCTTTTACAACATCGACATTGCAACAATCTGCTTCCAGCAAACTAGGATTTGGTACCTCACGGACAATGCAGATCGCTCAAAGATTATATCAAGGAATTGAGATAGACGGTGATACAAAAGGTTTAATTACATATATGAGGACAGATGGAACTAACATATCAAAAGAAATGATACCTTTATTTAGAAAATATATAGAAAGAAATTATGGTAATAGTTATTTGCCTGAACAACCAAATAATTATTCTGGTAAAAAGGCTAAAAACGCACAAGAAGCGCACGAAGCTATAAGACCAACCGACATAAATAATTCTCCAACCATTATTAAAAAATATTTAAGTACCGATCAGTTTAAATTGTATGATCTTATATGGTCCAGAGCATTATCATCTCAGATGCAATCAGCAAAATTCGATAGAAAAACAATTCTAATTGAGTCAGATGATAAAACTAATATATTAAAAGCTAGTGGTTCATCAATCAAGTTTGATGGATATTTAAAACTTCAGAAAAGTGAGAATAAAGAGGACGAAAAAATTTTACCAGAGGTTAATAAAGGTCCTGTTAAAATAGGGAATTTTACAGATGAGCAACACTTTACACAACCGCCAGCCCGTTTTTCCGAAGCAAGTTTAGTAAAAAAATTAGAAGAATTAGGTATTGGGAGGCCCTCAACTTATGCAAGTATAATTTCTGTTATTTCTAATAGAGGATATGCAGATATATTGAATAAAAGATTTTTTCCAACAGATAGAGGTAAGCTCCTTTCAGCGTTTTTAGAAAAACTTTTTACAAGATATGTTGATTATAACTTTACAGCAAAATTAGAGGATAAACTTGATGATATTACCTCTGGCAAAGAAAATTGGATTAGAGTACTTGAACAATTTTGGGGTGACTTTCACAAAAATGTATCAAATGTTAAGGAAAAAAGGACTAGGGAAGTGCTCGATTTACTTAACGAAAGTTTAGGGGCTTTAATATTTGACAAGAATATGGAGGGAAAAATTGACAGGAGCTGTAAATTATACAACAAAAATTGTAATTTTTCTGATGAGGGCACTCTTAGTTTAAAAAATAGCTTTAGGGGTGGAGCTTTTATAGGTTGTTCAAAATATCCTGAATGTAAGTTTACAAGACCATTATCAAAAGCAAAAGCAGCAGCCCAAGCTAATTTATCAGAACCAAAATTAATAGGTCCTAATGATAATGATAAGGAAATATATTTAAAAAATGGTAGATTTGGACCTTATTTGCAATACGAATTGGGTCATGAAGAATTATCTAAAAAAACTAAATCAAAAAAAAATTAGAAGGAAAAAATTTTAAAAATGTATCAATTCCTAAGGGTTTAAATATTGAAAATATTGATTTAGAAAAAGCAAAATACTTATGCTCTCTGCCAAAATCAATTGGAAAACATCCTGATTTACAAAGCAATATAACAATAAATGTTGGAAGATTTGGACCATACTTAAAATGCGATAAAAAATCTGCTAGGCTAGATAGTATTGAGGATTTATTTAACATTGGTTTAAATCGTGCAATTACATTAATTTCAGAAGCTAAACCGGGCCGAATATCCTCATCGTTGATTAAAGATTTAGGAGAACATCCTGAAGATAAAAAACCTGTAAGAATTATGAAGGGTCAGTATGGACCATATATAAAGTATAAGTCTTTAAATGCTACAATACCAGAGGAAAAAGATACTGCAGAATTAACAATGGAGGAAGCATTAATATTAATTGAGAAGAGAAAAGAATATGATAGGAACAAGAAAAAAAAGAAATGATTAAAAAAATTTATATTTTAATATTTTTTGTATTTTTAAGCAATGCTTACGCTGAAAATATAAATTGTAATAATTTTAAAAAAACAACTAGTGATTATTTAAAATGTAAGGCTAATATTTTAAAACAAAAAACAATATCTAGCGCAAATAAAATGGCAAACGAAACTAAGAATTATCAAGATAAAGAGTGGGATAAAGGGAAAAAACAAATTAATAAAATAAAAAAAAAATTATTAAAAAATGACAATTGAGGATAATTTAAAAAAAAATAATCTAGAATTGCCTCCAGCACCAGATCCTGTTGGTGCATATGTAGCTGGCAAAATTATTGGAAATTTTTTATACATATCTGGTCAAATATCTATTGAGTCAAACGGCGATTTAATTAAGGGAAAATTAGGTGCGAATTTAACCGTTGAAGAAGGTTATAAAGCTGCGGAAAGGTGCGCTTTAAATATAATGTCTCAAGCAAAAAAAATTTTGCTTGGTGATTTAAGCCGTATACTTAATTGTGTTAAAATAGTTGGCTTTGTTAATTCGACGCATGAATTTATTGACCAACCTAAAGTTATTAATGGTGCATCAGATTTATTGGTTAAAATACTTGGTGATAAAGGTAAGCATACAAGAGCAGCTGTAAGTGTTAATAGCTTACCATTAGGAGTTGCTGTTGAAGTTGATGCTATTTTTGAAATAAAATAATTATCTACCTATTCCAAAATAATTAATTTGTTTTTTATTCATCAACTTGGGTGAATATAAATTTCTTATATCAAATATAATAAATTGACTTTTCTTTACCAATTTTTTGAAATTTAAAATCTTAAACTCATTCCATTCAGTATGCAAAATTATTAAATCAGAATTTAAACAAGCAGATCTGACATTGTTACAAAATTTTATATTTTTAAGTTTTTTAAATTCTTTTTTTTCACCAGATGGATCAAAATAATTAATTCTAGCACCTTTGTTTAATATTTTTGGTATCATATATAAACTTGATGCTTCTCTCATATCATCTGTATTTGGCTTAAAAGTTACACCTAAAAAAGTTATTAGTTTATTTTTTAAATTATTTTTAAGAATTTTGTAGACTTTCTCAGTTAATAATTTCTTTCTATTGTCATTAGATTTAACAACAGATTTTATTATAGATAAATTAGTCTTAAATTTTTTTGCTGTATCAATAATTGCCCTAGTATCTTTTGGGAAACATGACCCACCATAAGCAGGTCCTGCTCTTAGAAATCTATCACCTATTCGCTGATCTAAACCCATGCCCTGAGATATTTCTTTAATATCTATATTAGTTTTTTCACACAAATTTGCTAATTCATTTATATAAGATATTTTTGTAGCTAAAAAAGCATTTGATGCATACTTAATAAGTTCAGCTCCTCTCCTTGAGGTATTGAAATATCTGCTTGTTTTTTTAACTATTGGTAAATATAGAGACTTTAATATTTTGTTGGCTTTCTTACTATTGGTACCGATTATAACCCTGTCAGGATATAAAAAGTCTCTTATAGCCTCACCCTCCCTTAAAAATTCTGGATTTGAAACCACATCTACAATTTTTTTTCTTTTTTGTTCTATTAAAATTTTTTCTATTTTATCGCCTGTTGTAACAGGAACTGTTGACTTAGTAATAACAATTTTATAGCTTCTTATAATTCTTTTTAATTGATTAGCTACGTTGAAAACATATTTCAAATTTGCGGAACCGGAGTTTTTTTTTGTGGGTGTCCCAACACAAATAAATATTAGATCGGAGGCATTAACAGCTTGTCTAAGATTGTTCGTAAAAATTAATCTTTTTTGTTCAAAGTTTTTTTTTAGAATTTCATCTAAACCTGGTTCATATATTGGCACTTTACCTTTATTAAGTTCGTTTATTTTTTCAATATTATTATCAACACAATACACGGTGTTTCCAAGATCAGAAAAACAAACCCCGCTTACCAAACCAACATAACCTGTTCCAATCATGCATAATTTCATATTTTTGATATTTCCAATCCTGATTTAATATATCCTGACATGCTACCACAATCGAGGTATTTGCCATTAAAGTTATGACCAATGAATTTTTCACCGTCATAAATTAATTTTCTAATTGCATCAGTTATGTGAATCTCACCACCTTTGCCTGATTTAAGATTTTTAAGTTTAGAGAATATTTTTTTTGATAAAACATATCTTCCAATTACAGCATATGAAGAAGGTGCTTCGTTTATAGAAGGTTTTTCAATTACATCATTAATAATAAAGTTTTTTTTATTTATTTTTTTTGAAACAGAATATATACCCCATCTAGTTACATTATTTTTTTTTACTCTCATGCTTGCCATTACTGAACATTTGTTTTTTAGGCTAATTTTAATCATTTCTCTCGAACAATTTTTTTTGATGATTAGATCATCGGGTAAAAGCATTAAAAAATATTTATCTTTTATAAATTTCTGAGTTTTAATAACAGCGTCACCGGTACCTAATGGTTTATTTTGATAAACGAATTTAATCATTTTTTTATATTTTAAAATTTTTTTATATTCTTCAAGAATTCTTTTATCCTTTTTTTTTTTAATAATATTTTTATAAAAATTATCCTTGTAAAAATAATCTTTAATTATCATTTTTTTTTTTGAAATAATAAATATCACCTCTTTAATTCCAGCTTCTATACATTCATCTAAAATATATTGAATTCCGACTTTGCCATTCATTGGCAACAATTCCTTAGCAAAAACACTAGTTAAAGGAAGTAATCGAGTTCCGAGTCCTGCTAAAGGTATTATTGCTTGTCTAATCATAATTAACTATTATTAAATGAAGTACCATAAATGATTATTTTTAAAAGTATTAAAAAACTCAATAAAGAAGTTAATTTTAAGGCAGATGTTGGTTTTGTTCCAACTATGGGAGCACTACATAAGGGCCATGTTAGTCTCATTAACAAATCTCAAAAAATGAGCAAAAAAACTTTAGTTAGTATTTTTGTAAATCCAAGGCAATTTAATAAAAAAAAAGACTATATAAAGTATCCAAGAAATATAAAAAAAGATATAAAGCTATTAAAAAATTTAAAAGTTGATTACGTCTTGATACCTAAAATTAGTGATATTTACGATAAAAATCAAAAAATAAAAAAAATTAAAATTATAAATAAAGTTTTATGTGCAAAATACAGACCAAATCATTTTGAGGGTGTAATAAATGTTATTGACCAATTTATAAAAAAGATTGCGTTTAAAAAAATATACTTAGGAGAAAAAGATTATCAACAATATTTATTAATCAAGAAGTTTTTCAAAAGAGATAAAAATATTAAAATTGTATTATGTAAAACTGAAAGAATGAAAAATGGACTTGCTTACTCATCTAGGAATAAACTTTTAAATAAAACTTCGATTAAACAATCTGCAATATTAGTTTCAAAAATAAAAAAATTGTTTATTTCATTAAAACGTAATTTATCAAATAAATTAATTTTAAAAAAATTTGTTAGCAGTAATAAACATATAAAAATTGAGTATATTGAGTTAAGAAGTAAAATTGATTTAAGTAAAAATATTGACAAAAATAATGTAAAAATTTTTTTTGCTTTTTATGTAAATGGAATTCGACTAATTGACAATTTTTAATTATAAAAAAAATAAGCACCTATGCCTAAAAACGATAAGAACCCAATAACGTCTGTAACGGTTGTAACAAAAACACTCGACGCAATTGCTGGATCAATTTTAAATTTTTTTAATGTAACAGGAATTAGAATTCCAAATAAGCCTGCAACAATCATATTTAAAATCATAGAAACAGAAATAATTATAGATAAAATATAATCTTTAAACCAAAGTTGAACAATTAATGCGCTAATAGCTGCAAATATTATTCCATTAAGAACACCTATGTTAAATTCTTTTAAAACAATTTTTAGAAAATTGCTATCAGTCAAATCATTTGTTGCTATACCTCTAATAGTAACTGCTAAAGTTTGCATTCCTGCATTTCCTCCCATAGATGCAACAATTGGCATTAAAAAAGCTAAAGCTACCATTTGTTCAATTGTAGCGCCAAAAATACTTATTACCCATGTTGCAAGAAATGCAGTAAACAAGTTTAGTAGTAGCCAGTTAAATCGTCTTTGTGTTTTTTTAATTACTCCGTCTGTAATCTCTTCATCACCCACACCTGCCAATCTAAGCGTATCTTCCTCTGCCTCTTCCTTCAGAACAGTTAGAATGTCGTCACTTGTGATCATTCCTACAAGTTTACCTGTTTTATCAATAACTGCTGCAGAGTTAAGATTGTAGTTTTCAAATAATCTTCCAACTTCCTCTCGATCCATTTCAACAGGAATGGTAACTTGTGATTCCAACATTATCTCTATCATCTTAGTTTCTCTTGAAGTTCTTAAAACTTTAGAGGAAGGTACTGTTCCCAAAGGTTTAAACTCATTATCTATTATATAGATTTCTAAAAACTGTTCTGGTAAATCTTTATTCTCTCTCAAATAATCAATTGTTTGACCAACAGACCAATTGCTTGGAATTGCAGTAAATTCTCTCTGCATAATTCTAGCAGCTGAGTCCTCTGGGTAACTTAAGCTCTCTAACAATATAAATCTATCTTTAGGTGGTAATGAAGAGAGTATTTGGTTTTTATTTTCCTCATCGATGTTTTCTAATATTTTTATAGCATCGTCCGACTCTAGATTTTTAAGTATAAATACAATAGATTTAGATGACAAAAGTTTAACTATTTCAGACTGAATATTTTCATTTAGTTCTACAAATATTTCTGGGTTAATATTAAAATTATTTAATTTAATGAGACTTTCACGATCATCTTGATTCAAGTGTTCAATAATATCTGCAGCATCTGCCGGATGCATTTCTCTGAATGAATTTGATAAAAAATTAACATCATTGTTTTGAATTTTATCAACAATTACCTTAATATACTCTTTATTAAACTCAAAATTAACTATTTTATCTTTGTTTTTTTTTAAAAAGGTCATTTTTTTACTATTAAAATTTATTAGAACTATTAATACAAAATTAATATATTACAATTTTTAAATGAATATCGAGGTTAAAAAATCAATAAAACCAGTACTTTACAAAAGAGCAATGCAACTTTTGGAAAGAAGAGCTAAAGATCTATCTAAAGGAAAAGGGAAAGAACTCATTTGGTTTCTTGAGCATAACCCAACATTTACATCTGGTGTCAGTTTTAAAGAAAATGAAATATTAGATAAAAATATAAATTTAATAAAAACTAACAGAGGAGGTAAAATTACTTGGCATGGACCAGGCCAATTAGTTTGTTATTTTGCAATAGATCTAAATAGGAGAAAAAGAAATATAAGAAAGTTTGTTATAGCTATTGAAAATTCAATAATAGAAAGCTTGAAAAACTTAAATATCAAATCTTTCAGTGATAGAAAAAATATAGGTATTTGGGTTGAAAAAGGAGGGACGAAAAAAATTGCGGCTATAGGAATAAAAGTTAAAAAATGGATTGCATTTCATGGATTTTCTATAAATATATCAAATTCACTTAAGGAATATAAAAAAATTATCCCATGTGGTATTAAAGACAAAGGTGTTATAACATTAAATCAATTAGGAAGTTATAATAAAAAAAAATTTATTAAATCAATTGAGAATAATCTTATCAAAAATTTAAAATATTAATTTTTTTTTTTTTAAATACTCATTAAAATAATCAGGTGGATTTGCTTTAAATGTAAACTTTTTATCGTTTACAAAAAAACTTAATTTAAAAGCATGCAGCATGAGATTTTTATATGAATTTTTTTTTAATTTATGTAAATTATACTTGTTATCACCTATTATTGGATTGCCAATTAACATTAACTGTTTTCTAAGTTGATGTTTTCTGCCAGTAAGAGGCTTTAGTTCGACAAAACTTAGAAAATTATTTTCTTTAATAACTCTAAAGTTTGTGATGGCAGTTTCTAATATTTTTTTCTTATTATCATATCTGATCAATTCATCTCTAATTTCACCTTTTTTTTTTTTTAAAATACCATGGCAAATTGCAAGATAAGTTTTATGTACTTTCCTCAATCTAAATAAAGTTGTTAATAATTTTGCATAACTATGGTTCTTAGCTATTATCATTACACCAGATGTATCCTTATCCAATCTATGGACAGAATAAGGCTTTGAGACTGCAAACATTTTACTTTTTGCAAATGTATCAATTAAATTTTTTTTTGATTTAGTTCCACCCTGTACAGGTATTCCTGCTTTTTTGTTTAAAACTAAAAAATTTTCATTGTTTTCGATTATAGTTTTCTCATTTTCATTTAAATACTTTTTTGTTGGAACATACTTAGAGTTGATTTTGTTTTCAATGTTTTTAAATGCAAAATTTAAAAAACTTATTTCATCTCCAATTTGCAATTTATATGAACAACTAGTTTTATTTTTATTTAGCTTAATTGATCCTTTCCTAATAGATTTTTGAAGTAAAGATTGTGGAAAATGACCGACATTATTTCTGATCCATCGATCTAATCTCATAGAAGAATGAATCGGTTTTATAATATAAGACCTATTCATTATCTTGTTTAGACAGAAGTTTGTTTTATGGTCTCCTGATTTTTGTCAGGACTATCTGTTTTTTTTTTTCTAAATTTACTCTTAGCCTCTATGTCTCTATCAACAAATTCAATCACAGCCATTGGAGAATTATCACCATATCTATAACCAGCTCTAATGATTCTAGTATATCCGCCAGATCTTTTTTCATATCTTTTTGATAGAGTGTTTATAACTTTATTTGCATTTTTTTTGTCTTGAAGTTTTGATACTAAAGATCTTGTATTTGTAAGATTTTTCTTTTTTCCTAGTGTAATTAGTTTCTCTGCTTGTGGTTTCAAAAGCTTTGCTTTTGGTAGAGTGGTAGTAATTTGCTCGTATTTAATTAAAGAATTAAGCATATTCTTTATTAATGCTTTCCTATGTTCGGAGGTCCTGTTTAATTTTTTATACCCAAGTTTGTGCCTCACGGTTTAAATACTCTCCTCTAACTTTTTTGATAATTCAGCTATATTATCTGGTGGCCAATTTGGTATTTCCATGCCTAAATATAACGACATTCCATTTAAAATTTCTTTAATTTCATTTAAAGATTTTCTTCCAAAATTAGGAGTTCTTAACATTTCACCTTCTGACTTTTGTACTAAATCTCCAATATAGATTATATTATCATTTTTAAGACAATTCATAGATCTTACAGACAACTCTAATTCATCAACTTTGCGTAAAAGATTTTTATTAAACTCAGGCTCTTTGGGTTTTTCAGTAATTGTAACTTCTTTTGGTTCATCAAAATTAACAAACATAGATAATTGATCTTGAAAAATTCTAGCTGAATATGCTAATGCATCCTCTGCTGATATAGATCCATTAGTTTCAACTTCCATGGTAAGTTTATCATAATCCAATGCCTTGCCCTCTCTTGCTGTGCTAACTGAATAAGACACCTTTTTCACTGGGCTAAAAAGTGAATCAATTGGTATTAGACCTAAAGGGGGTTCCTCTGGTTTATTAAAATCAGCAGATACATAACCTTTGCCGTTTCCAACTGTCATTTCCATGTGAAAATGTGTATTTTCATCTAGATTACAAATTACTAATTCTGGATTTAGAATTTCAATGTCATTTACGGGTGTAATATTTGTAGCTTTAATAACTCCTGGGCCTTTTACATCCAATATTAATTTTTTTGTTTCCTCTGAATTACTTTTTAATGCTAATGACTTAACATTTAAAACTATATCGGTGACATCCTCTCTAACTCCTTTAATAGACGTAAATTCATGTAATACTCCATCTATCTGAATAGCTGTTACAGCTGTTCCTCTTATTGATGAAAGCAAAATTCTTCTAAGTGAATTACCCAGAGTTAAACCATATCCTTTTTCAAGTGGTTCAGCAATGATCTTAGCATATGACTTATCCTCATTTAAATTTATATCTAATTTTCCAGGTTTAATTAACGACTTCCAATTTTTTATATTAATACTTGTATTTTCCATTAAACTCTCCTTTTTTTTGGTGGTCTTGTTCCATTGTGTGGCATTGGCGTTGT
>MDTG01255952.1_pt1 | contig 25423 bp, 25 predicted proteins | sample 811421 | NCBI WGS metagenome assembly MDTG01 (sample SAMN05326645, study PRJNA326480) | marine metagenome | isolation source: seawater | place: Pacific Ocean: South East | collected 2011 | reverse complement strand
TTCAACAGTAACTGTAGCTGCACCAGTTAGTGTGACCACAGGAGCTGTTGTATCAACAACATTTACTGTTCTTGTTGCAGTCGAGGTATTTCCAGCTGCATCAGTAGCTGAATAAGTGATTGTATATGTTCCAACAGTACTGGTATCAACTGTACCAGATGAAGATACGGTTTCGCCGCCATCAGAAGTTGCCCCAGCATCAGTATATGTTGAGCCCAGCTCAACAGTTGCTGGATTGTCACCGAGTATTGTTATAACTGGAAAAACTGTATCAGGAGGAGTTGGAGTATCATCAGAGATATTATCAGCAATGATTACCCCTGCTAGAATAAGTAGTTGTTCAATTATAGAAAGTTCAAAAACAGAACGTTCAACTTCTTCCTCAGTAAGTTCGTCATTATCGAGACTATCTTCAAGCTCTTCTTTTCTTTCAACAAGTTGATCTGTAGAGAGCGATTCAAGCCTTTCAGTAACTTCTGCAACATCCTCATCTGTAATCGCTAAAGTATGAATAGGCAATAAGACTAAAGATAGGGCTAAAACTGAATATAGTAATCTCATAGGTAATGTATCCTCTAAAAGTAAATTATGCATAAAAGTTTATTTAAAAACAATATATTTGCCATTAAATGTCTTGAAATAAAACATATCTAGTTAATTTATCGGTTTAAATCTTATTAGCAAATCATGCAGCGTATGCTTTCTTATAAGTTTAGCCCCAGGATCTTTTGTTAGAGGTCTCCAAGAATAATTAATAAGGTTGCCAAATATTGGAATATTAAAATATATACCTTTATCAAAAGAACCTTCTCCAAACTGTTCCGACGAAACATCTGTTTTTGAAGCAAAAACACCAAACTCTACACCATTTATAAATGATCGGGAAAGATCAAATGTAAGACCTTTATCACCAGCCAAATATTCGCCATATGAGATCTTCATATCAAAAGGAATAAAACTATAATTTCTATAGTAAAAATTTATAGACCCAGTGGTATTTTTATAATCTAAGGTTCCAAATCTCATATCATAATTCCTTTTCTTCACCTCAAAAACTTCAAAACCAAATGCATAATTTTTTTTAGGTTCGAAAAAAAGATATTCAAAGCCAGCGCCTGAAAACATTTCCTCTAAAATCCCAGCCGTTATCATAATATGATTATTTTTTCTGGGTGTAATATGATAATCGAATTGGGCTCTACCAATCTTAATGCCATCATCAATTCTTTTAAGATATTCTTTGATATCAGATCTAACCTGGGCTGGAAAGACATCAATAGGAGGAAATCTCAAATCATCAAAATTATCTGCTAAGGAATATTTGATGTTGCTAGAGAAAAACAAATTATCACGAATTATATATTCAACATCATTCTCAAAAAGAATTGCTCCTTTAAAAAAATCCTCTCTGGATGCTAAGAAAGGTCTTAAAACAAAATTGTTTGAATATGTAAAATTTGAAGTCTTTTTTCTTTCATAAATCAGTCTAGAATCATTAATAAGGCTATCATCAATTTCAGAGATGACCATTAAATCTGCAATTTTTAAATCAGTCTTAATCTCTTTCTCAATGCCTGAATCAATTGATGCAGCAAGGATTATTTCCTCAATTATATCTAAATTTGGATGAATAGATTGTGTTAACTCCAATCCTAAAGATTTTGATGTTTCAATAATCTTGTTGACGCCGATACCATTATTTTCAAGATTTTTGATAAGTTTTTTATAGTCATCAGCGTCTGTTTTTACCTTTGCGGGTTCATAACTATATTTTTTTAGAGATGCCAAAGGGTTATTTTTGTATGAAAATCTAAATGAAACTGTATTTCCTCTCTCAAAAGACAAACCTAAATTAAAATTTCTTTTTGATATAAAATCTAGGCCAAAAGAATATTGATTATTAGGGATTTCATATTCAATTTCTCCAGTAGTAAGAGTTGTATCGTGTTCAAATTTTAAGAGGAGATTATCTTTCAAAAGGTATGAAATACCAAAAAAAGGTGAGGACTTCTCATCAGAAAAATATCTGCCTGGTTGAAATGATCCAGTATCACCCAAACCATCTTCAGCTTTTTGACGATTATTAAATCTATTATCTAAATATCCTAGAGGATTTTTGAAATTATATTTCGATCCATTGTAAGCACCCCACCCAATACCAAAATGAATATCAAGTTTACCAATTCCATAGCTGCCTACTAAATATTCAGAACCATAGAGTCCAGTACCTGCTATATCATTAATCCCAAGGGCCACGGCAGGAAATATTCCCTCCTCTTTCAGTCTTAATTTAAAATTGAACCCTTTATCTTTATAATCTTGGCTAAAACCTGAGCCTGGATATGGCTTACCTTGAATATTTGTATAGAAAAATGAAGCTTCAAGCCAATCATATGGATTTGAAGTAAAAGTTATCTTTTGGTCGGGACTGCCGTCATATATTGTAATTCCATGAACTGAACTATCAAAAAATCTAGCTGTCGGCATATTTATTAATCCGACATTTCCGTGATTATTGAAAGAATTATAAAAAAAGCTATCTGCTGAGATTATTTGAGAACTTAGTATTAAAATTATGCAAAAGAAATTTTTTTTGAGGTAACGCATTAACCTACATTTTTAATTATTTGATAAATTTTCTATTGCTGCTGCAGAAAATGCTATGTCAGACAAAATCTGAGTGACTGGAGCAATTGTCTCTAAAAATGGAGAATTGATAAAGATTTTTCTTGGGACTATTATGGTGTCGCCAGGTTCTAAAGGAATATTATTTACAAAAATGTTACGACTCATTTTAGAAGTTGTGCCATTTGCTTTTATTATGTAAACATTTTTCTTATCTGCAAATTCTCTAAATCCTCCTGCACCATCAATTGCATCTGAAGTTTTCATATTTTTAGAAAAAGACATTGCAGATGGATTAAGAACCTCACCATATACTGCTACAGAGTTTGGATTAACCGGAACAAAAATTGAATCTCCATCATTAAGGGTTGTTACGAGTGATTCCATTGAATTAGGAACAAATGAACCCGAAATCCTTCCGAGGAAGTTTTCATTAATTTGCGGTAGAAGTGCCAATAGAAATTCAGGACTTATCTCGCTTTCAAACTTTTGCGCATTCACTAATATAGATTCATTTAGTGTTTCTTGAGCCTTAGATATTGCTCTTTTTTGTAAATTTTTTTGAGATTCTTTAATATAAATTATTCCATCAAGGAATGCATTATCTTTAAAGTCTCCGGAAATGTTATAAAGATCTTGAAGTGTTGAGTCTGCATTTAGGGTATAGATGCCTGGGTAAAAAACAGCGCCCTCAATTCTTACCGAGATCAGATCATTGACAGGGGACTTAAATGTTACTGTATTATATTTTGTTGCATTATATTCCATTGAATTGTAAGAAATTTTTTCAATTGTATTTTCTAAAGGGCTTACATAAATAGCCTCTTTATCGATATCACTCATGTCAAGTCCAAGTAGATCAATAAATTCTTTAACGCTGAAAGCACCGAATACAGGTAAATTGTATGATGAACCTTTATGGTTAATTCTTAATGCAAATTCTTCAATTTTTGTTTGTGTTAAATTCTCGACTCCGTCAAAGCTAATATTAGATGGATTCTTTTCATTAATTTTAAAAAATGTTACTTTTGAATTTGGGAGAAGGGTTATTGATTTATAAGTATTTTCATCATTTATATTAAATAATAACGATGTCTTTATATTATTATTTCTATCAAATTGTTCTAAAGTTGCAACCCATGGATATACACTATTAAATTTAATATTTCCTATCAATTCTTTTAATGAATCATTTTGAGAGAGGTTATAAAATCCTGGTTCTTCAACAGCTCCGAGAACTTGAATTGATGATATGTTCTCATTACCATAATTAAAAATACTAATAGATAAAACATTTTCTAGGCTTTCTGAAAGATTTTTAGTTGTTTTTTGGAGAACTGAAGTCGATTCAAGATCAAGGACATTTAAAGATATGTTAGATATATTTGCTATTTCCGTGAATCCAAGACCAAAATCGACTATATCCTTTATTGTCTCTGTTTCTAGTACTTCATATATTGCAGGCCTCCTCACTTCTCCTGAGAGAGTAATAAATTGATCAGCAGCTTCAATTAATATGGTATCTCCAGCCTCAATCGTGATGTCATTGGTTCTGTCACCTCTTATCAATAAATCATATAAATCAAATTTAAAAATATTGCCATCTTTCCTAATTAGTTTTATGTTTCTGAGTGTTCCTATCTTTGATACCCCACCAGAATAAGCCAAAGCACTTGTTATGGTGCTAAATGGATTAACGAGGTATGTTCCTGGAGTATTTACAGCACCTACAATTGTAATTTTTTTCGCACTCAAGTTTTTTAGTGAAACATCTATCTGAACTCCAATATATGATTTATCAATTAGTGAAGATAGAATCTCTTTCACTTCACCCAAAGTTTTATCAACAACATAAACTGAACCTAGCTCAGGAAATAATATCGTTCCATCAAGCTTTACATTTAAATCAAAAATAGTATCTTTTGAACCAGACAGAATTATAGTTAATTGATCTCTAAAAGAGATTTTATAGTCATTTGGTAAAGGCAAATCTCCAACGGCACTTGTTGAAGTAGCCATTGTGGTAAAAAAATCATACCCATATTTTCCCTCAGATCTATTTGAGTCTTGCGTTAAATCCACTGGTTTAATTGATTCATCAAGAATTGGAATATCCTCTAAACTTACATCTGTAGAATTTTGAGATGTATACGCTTCTCTGACCATCTTAATTTGGTCTGGAGAAAGCTGACTTAATATAGAAGGATCAATCTGCTGACCATAGGAAAAAGTTGATAAAGTTATTATCAAGCAAGAGAAAAAATAATTTTTTAAACGGGCTATGTTTTTACTCATAATACTTTCAATCTCAAATATTATACTCTAAGCCGGGAATAGATACTCCCTCAATCATAATGATAGGCTTTATTACATTTTCTGCACTCTTATAAATTTCCTCTTCAGATAATGTCTTTTTATTTGATTGAAATATGATCCTGACTCCGATCTTAATCTGATTAAGATCCTCATTTTTATAAAAATCGAATATAAATGAATCTTTTATATTTTTATCATTAATATTATTGATAAGATTCATAAAAATTTCATATTTTGATAGATCTGAGATAAGAAATGAAAAATCTCTTACGCTTGATGGAAAATCTGAAATATCAATATATTTAGTAAAATTAAATCTTTCTACTCCAGAAAGATTGTTATTTTCGGACTTATTGAATATATCTCTTAAATTTATTTCAGTATAAAAAATCTTTGATTTATATTTTGTGTCTAAGGTACTTCTTAATATCTCTTCAATGTCTAAATTTTTTTCTGAAATATTATTTAATATTTTTTCTAGAAATTTTTTATCAATTTTTTTTGAAAAATCCAAATAGTTATGCGCAACTCTTCCACTCACAATAATACCTATTTTTTTGATCTCATTAGGTAAAGACTTATTTTTAACTCTCTCATATACATTTGATATTTCAAATAATTTAATTGAGTCCTTTTGCCTTCTTTCGTTGTAAAGAAGATTTTCGATAAGGGAGTTTCTGAGAGTTGTTCTTAAATTCTGTTTATTCGAATCTAGAGGGTTGTCTATTTTTAGTGAGTCTTCCTGTTGGGCATTGGTAAAGGGGAAATTAATAATCTCATTGAATCCATTGCTAATTAGATAGTCTCTTAAGAAATTAGCCTTATTATTTTCATCGCATTTTCTTTTTCTATAAACATTGATTGGTTTGCTTGGAATATTATTGTATCCGATAAGTCTTGCTACTTCCTCTGCAAGATCGTTTTGAGACTTTATATCATGCCTAAAAGAAGGCACCATAATTTTGCTGCCTATTTGAAATCCTATTGATTGAAGGAGATCTAAATATTTGCTCTTGCTTAAATTAGTTCCAAGAACACTATTAATCTTAGCTACATCAATTTCTAAACTTTTACTAGTGAATTCTTTTTTTTCATAAGATTTATATTTGAGAGAAAGGATATCTGTATGATCAGATACTATTTTAATAAATCTTCTTAATGTTCTTTCTTGAGAGAGTATGTCAACTCCTCGCTCAAATTTGAAAGCAGCATCAGAAACTAAATTATACTTCTGACTTTTACCAATAATTGATTCAGGTTCAAAAAAAGCACACTCTACAAGAGCCTCTCTAGTTTTTGGAGAGCAAGATGTTGATAACCCTCCCATGACACCTGCAAGATTAACGATATCATTACCCAACGTAAACACATAGTTTTTCCCATTTAAAGAAATTTCATTGCCTAATAGAGTTTTAAATTTAGAATTGCAATCAAGCTCTTCCAATACTAAAGTGCTTTTAATACTTTTTCTGTCGTAGCAATGTGTTGGTTGTCCAATCTCATAAGAGAGATAATTCGAAACATCTGCAAAAAAATTTGTTTTGTTCAATTTAAAATTTTTAAAGTAATTTTCTAAATATGGCTTATATTCATCAATATTATCTGAGATTTTTATCTCTAAAAAGGAAATACTTGGGCAAATATTTTCACATGAATTCTCAAAATCAAAAGTAAGTTCATCTATTTCTTTTTCATAAACTTGTATTTCTTGAAGAGGCCCATAAAATCTATTTAAATCCCTAGCCAATCCCTGTAATGAAAAGCAGTCACCTCTGTTTGGGGTAAGCTCCATCAAAAAAATATCTTTATCAATTTCATGCTCATGTCCAAGCTGAAATAATTTTGATGATACTTCTTCAATTGATGGATTCTTATCTAAAAGATTAATCAAATCTTGGAAAATAATTTTCATTTAAACTGATTTAAAAAATCCAAGTTGGATTTATAGAAATTTCTTATATCATTGACACCATACTTCAACATAGCAATTCTCTCTACACCAAGACCGAATGCAAGACCATTAAACTTTTTTGAATTTATTTTGCAATTCTCTAAAACTATTGGATTAACTATCCCACACCCTAAGATTTCAAGCCACTTTCCATTTTCTGAGAGTATGTCGACTTCAGCAGATGGTTCAGTAAATGGGAAATAGGATGGCCTAAATCTAATTTCTGTATTCTTATCAAAGATTGCATATACAATATTTTCTATTAGGTCTTTGAGGTTAGAAAAAGTAACATCCTTGTCAACATAAATTCCCTCAACCTGATGAAACATAGGTAAATGAGTTGCATCATCATCCTTTCTAAAAACTTTTCCAGCTGATATAAATGCGAATGGAGGTTCTGATTCAAGCATACCTCTTATTTGCACTGGAGATGTATGAGTTCGTAAAACAAAATCTTTATTCTCTAAATAAAATGTATCATGCATCTGTCGTGCTGGATGTGATTTTTTAATGTTTAACAAATCAAAATTAAATTCTTCAGATTCTATTTCAGGTCCATTTATTTCTTGGAATCCGATTTTTGACAATATTTTTAAAAGGAAGTCTTTTGTTTGGTTTATGGGATGATAAGCACCACGCTCTTTCTCAAAGCTTGGTGGATTTATTTTGTCCATAGAAGACATTTTGATTTTTTACTTTACAGCAGCCTTGATAACCTTTTCAAAAGCTAAAGGGTCATTTACAGACAGATCAGAGAGAATTTTTCTGTTTAAATTTATATTTTTTACTTTTAACCCATTTAAAAGTTTTGAATATGAAACTCCATGCGATTTAGCTCCAGCATTTATACGAGAAATCCAAAGGGATCTGAAACTTCTTTTTCTATTTTTTCTATCTCTGAAAGCATACTGCAAAGACTTTATATTTGATTGTTTTGCAGTTTTAAAGAGTCTGCTCCTCGCACCATAATGCCCACTAGTAGCCTTTAGAACCTTTTTATGTTTTCCTTTAGCTATTTTTGCTTTTGTTACTCTTGGCATTTTTTATACGATTAATTTACCAGCGACTTTCAAGGTCGTACCTGATAACTTATTAAGCCCTCTATTATGTCTTTTTCTTTTAGTCGATTGTTTTGAAAGAATATGATTTCTTCCAGAACTTCTAGTTTTGATTGAGGTACTTGTCTTTTTAAATCGTTTCGAAGCACCAGAGTGTTTTTTTAATTTATATCCCATGTCAGTCTATGTCATTTTTTACTTCTTTTTTAGCGGTGATAATATCATTAAAAGCTGTCTTCCCTCTAATGATGCTTCTTGATCGACTTGAGCAATATCACTTAGTTCATCTTTTATCCTAGATAAAAGCTCTAAACCCAAATTGCTGTTTAAAATCTCTCTACCTCTAAATCGGACGCTTATTTTAGTCTTATCTCCACCAAGAATAAAGCTTTTTATCTTTTTTAATTTAATATTATAATCTCCCGTATCAGTTGATGGTCTGAACTTTATTTCCTTTATGGATGATTTTTTAGCTTTTGATCTTGAGGATGAAATGCTCTTTTTTTTTGCAAAAATATGTTTTCCATAATCCATTAACTTACAAACAACTGGAATAGAATTAGAAGGAGAAACTTGGACTAAGTCTAGTTTTCTTTTTTCTGCTTCATTCAGAGCATAATTTAAGTCTACCTCACCTAATTTATTTCCTTCCTCGTCAATTAAAATAAGTTTATTAGCATTAATGTTGCCATTAATTGGTGTAGAGTTTTTTTTGTTGATAGCTATGTTAAAGACCTTTTATATTGGTAAGAAATAAGAAATGATAAACATGTTTGTCAGCAAAATTTTATACGAAAAATTTTAAATCGCAAATAATAATTTTAAATTAGGGTTGTTTTATAGATTTTTCCCAACCAGTTTCACTTATGTTAAAAGCCAATCTTTTATTTAAACGATTTTCGTTGCCCTCCCAAAATTCAAAAAAATAAGGTATGAAATAAAATCCGCCCCAATATTCTGGGCATTTTTTTAAATCCTCATACTGAAGTGTGTTTTCATAATTTTTAGTTACATCTTGAAATGAACCAATTTCTTGAGATTGTGCAGAAGATATTGCTAGAGCATTTTTTGAAGGATTTCTGTTTTCAAAATATTTTTGGTTTAAGCTATGTGTTTGCTTCTTAATTTTTGCTTTAATCCTTATTTGTATATTTATAGTATTCCAGAAAATTAAAGCGCTTATTTGATTTTTTTGAGCAAATTGCTTTGCTTTTGGTGAATTATAATTTGTATAAAAAAACCATTTATTTTTCTCAACATATTTAAGATTTACAAACCTTGAATCAACTTCTTGAGAATCTCTTTGATAAGAAGCTATAGAAATAGCTTCAATATTTTTTTGGCCTTTTTTTTTTGCTTCAGAGTAATGTTCTTTGAACAATAAGTATGGCTCAGTTTCTTCAATATTATTAAAAGCAATCACGCCTATTAACGATTACTCATAATTTGATTTTCAATCCATTGATATGTAGGTAATAGACCATCTTTTAAAGATTGACTTGGTTGCCAATTTAGCTTTTCTGCAATGAGTCTATTATCTGAATTTCTTCCTCTTACTCCTAATGGACCAGTTATATGATTGAGGTCAAGGTTCTTTCCAGCGATTTCCATAATAATTTCAGCAAGATTATTAATTGTCACCATCTCTTCAGAACCAATATTTACAGGACCCTGCCAATCAGAATGCATAAGTCTCAATGAGCCTTCAACACATTCATCAACATATAAAAAAGATCTAGTTTGGAGACCATCGCCCCATATATCAATACTAGTATTATTTTCAGCTAATGCAATCTTTCTACATAATGCAGCAGGAGCTTTTTCTCTCCCACCATCCCAAGTTCCTAATGGACCAAAAATATTGTGATACCTAGCTACTCTAATCTTCATTCCGTAACATCTTGCATAAGATAAATATAGCCTCTCACTGAAAAGTTTTTCCCAACCATACTCGCTATCAGGATTTGCTGGATAGGCAGACTCCTCAGAACATAAGGGGTTGTCAGGGTCCATCTGATTATGCTCAGGATACATACATGCAGAAGAGCTATAAAAAATATGGTTAATATTTCTCTTTTTGCAAGTCTCTAATACATTAAGATTTATTGTTGCTGAATTGTGCATGATGTCAGCATCATTTTCTCCGGTAAATATAAAACCAGCTCCACCCATATCGGCTGCAAGTTGATAGATTTCATCAAACTTTCTGTCTATAACTCTCTCACAAAAAGATAAATCTCTCAGATCACCCTGTAAAAAATCGTCAGCCTCTGTCTCATCATACTCAGGAAATTTTAAGTCGCATGCCCTAACAAAGTATCCATCTGCCTTTAGTCTTTTCACAAGATGATTTCCGATGAAGCCTCCGCCGCCACATACCAATGCTGTCTTACTCATATTTTTATAACCCTCTTAAAAATATCTAAAAATTTGTTTGTAATTTTGGAGATTATAAAATAATTTTCTGCATAAGTCCTTGAATTAAAAGACATTTCTTCTATGTTATCTTGAGATAGTAGCTCTTTAATCCCATCTGCTATGCCATATTCATTAAATGGTTCAGATACTAGCCCGCATTTGTTTTCAGATATTATCATTGACGCCAAATTATTTTTTGGAGCTGATATCAAGATGGGTTTTCCAGCGCATAGGTAACTCAAAGTTTTCGAGGGAGTAGAAAATCTACCTGCTTCTTCCTCTATTATTGCAATGCAAAAATCTGATGAAGCTAATACTTCACTATAACGATCAAAGGGTTGGATAGGAATTAGGATGAGATTTTCTGGTTTAGTTTTTATTTCTTTTAAATAGTCATATCCAACTCCGAAACCTACAATAACAATTTCAACATTTGGATTATTTATGGCAGCATTTAAAAGTATTTCTGGATTATGTTTTAAAGCTAATGTACCAGTGTAAATCCCCCTAACCTTGTTTGGATTTAAATGATGCTCCCTTGTCCATTTATTATCTTTGGGATAACTCTGAATTTCCTCTAATGGACCCCAATTCTCAATAACCGAAACCTTGTCCTCACTGATTTCCCATTTTCTTATTTGTTCTAAAAAGTTTTTTGTAATTAAGACTATATGATCAGATGCTTCCATCTGTTTTTTATCAAGATATTTATAGTAATGTCCAACTATATTTCCAATTAATGGTATTTTTCTCTCCAAAATTGTTGCAGCAGCTATGGAGTAAAAGTCTTGACACCAATAAACAAAGGCTGCATTTATTTTTTTGGAATTTTGAAGAATAATTTCTTGAGCCTCTGTAGGTGTATTTCCAGATAGAACAATATGGGGTCGGAAATTATTTATTAACTCACCAACTTTTTTTCCATACTTTAAATCACCAAATCTTCTAGATATAAAATTTGATTTAGAATAACTTCCGGGAATTGTAATAGCTTCAAACCTAATATCCCTTGACTCCATGTCACCTTTAGGTCCTTTATCCTCTAAAAAATATGCATGAACAACTTCATGTCCAAGTTTTTTTAATTCCTTGCTCAAGGAAACTTGGAATGGGTGACCAGCATAATCATGTACTAATATTTTCATAATGTCTTAGTTCATTAAACTTATTCTAAAAATTTTGTTAATTTAACTCCAATCCTCAGGACAATCTTTTTTCCAATCTCTTAGAGCATGCTCAAGGCTATATATATATTTATATCCATTATCTGCAAGATATTTTGGAGAAATATTATTTGATCTATTAAGTTTTTTAATCCTCAGTGGACTGAAGGGATGATTTATGCCAAAAGGTTTAGCAAATAGCTCAATAATATTAGAGACTATTAACAGAAGAAATTCTGGAACTGAAGGAACAAAAACTTTTGCATCTTGAATCTCCAAAATTCCATTGACATAGTCTTCTATAGTTGGACCTGGATTCATTGACATATTAAAAGTTGTAACTCCATGAGACAAACTCTCTTTTTTTAATACCCAAGTCATTGCATTGCAAAGCTCTTTTACATAAACACCAGCTTTTCTAGTTTCTTTGTTCCCTGTATAAAAAAAATATCTTTTTTTAAGAGCCTTTATTAATCTTGAAACATTTCCTCCTTCACCTGGACCAAACACTACTCCGGGTCTCACAATTACTAGTTGTTTTTGATACGAGCCCTGTGTATGCCAAATTTCATGAATTTTTTCTGCGACTAGCTTAGAGCTTCCATATGCCGTGGTAGGAACTGGCAATGAACTTTCGTCTTTTAATGCTTCAGAGGGGCCATATGGAGATATAGAACTGGAGAAAATCATCTTTTTACAATTTACTTTATCAGCAAAATTACAAACATTTTGAGCGCCCTTTAAGTTACAATCAAAATATTCATATATTTCATGTCCAGGCTCTCTATGAATAGCTGCAAAGTTTGCTATTAAACTTATTTTTTCATTTGGAGACCAATCGATAGGATTTCTAACATCGCCATGAATAATTTCTATTTCATGATATTGCTTGATCAATTTTGATCTAAAAGATAATTTTTTCTCATTCATCTGCTGATTATCAAATAGATAAACTTTTGTAAATCCTTTGGATTCAATAAGATGGCTTGCAAAGAAGCTTCCTATAAAACCAGTTCCACCGAAAATGACAGCTATTAATTCTTCTTCATTCATAATGTTTAAGTCATTTTTTTATTCAAAATTAGTAATCTAAAATATCTATTAAAAAGAATCATAATCGCTTTTAAATAAATTGATAGCGGTATACTTTTATTTTTTTCAAAGAAATCATTTATGGTAACCCTTTTACCAAAATCCCAGTGTCTAAATATTAAAATTATAATCTTAATATATGCATAAAATAATTCCTCAAGTTGTGGATAATGATTTAAAACGAAATAACATTTTGCGAGAGAGTAATATAAAACTCTTCTACTTCTTCCGGAATCTGAACTTATAGAGCCGTCATGATCTCTGAAATATGAGAGGATTTCGTTAACATATGCAAAATGACTATAATTTCTAATTACAAGCAAGAATAATATTAAATCTGGTCCTATCCCATGGTCTGAAAAGTCTGAATCGATCCTGTTAGGGATATCAATTATCAAACATTCTTCAAAATCTCTCTTTCTAAAAATAGCCGCACCAGGTGATACTGGAAACTTATCTTCAAAAATCGATCCATATATAAAATCTTCACTAGTATAATTACCTGTTTTTCCAAGGTCGTATCTTATGACGCCTTGTTGAGGATTATTCTTAAAAATTTTTGCTTTTGAGAAAACAAAACCAACCTTATCAGAGAACATTGAGACCATTTTTTCCACACAGTATGGATCAAGCAAATCATCAGAAAATAATACTTTTATATATTCTCCTGAAGAAATATCTAAGCATTTTCTCCAGTTTCTTATTGGTCCAATATTTGAAGAATTCTTATAGATTTGAATTCTTTTATCTAAATTAACTAGTTTTTTACATATTTCCCAAGTTTTGTCAGTGCTGCAATTATCAACAATTATTATCTCAATATTTTTATATGTCTGCGCTAAAGCTGATCTAACGCATGCCTCTAAATGACTTTCTCTATTAAATGCTGGTATAAGAATGCTAACTAACATAGGCTAATTTATAAGATAAGTATAAATTATACACATATTAGTTATTAGAAATAGCCTAGTTTTTTGTTGACCTCTTCAAACAAATTTTTAAATTTCTTCATGTTATTACTACTAAATTCTTTTTTCCAGCTGTCAACATTTCCTGATCTAAAAGTATGTGATCTTTTTGGACTCATTGAGATAATTGATTTGTGAACTAGATCTTCAATATTTAAATCAAGATTAGTTTTTTCCCTAAAATACTTCCATATTAAAGTTATTGTCTCTTCAGGCTTTTCTTTAAGCGCCTCAAATTTAATTGCTAATGATGTCTGATTTTCTATCCATGGGTAAAAAGGTTTAAATCTTTCGTAAATATTTGTATATAAGCCTGTAGGACCACCATTTGGCAATCCTTCAATTGTGATTGAAAGAAGCTCATCTTTCGACAATCTTTTAGGAAAATATTTTGAAAGTCTGTGAAACTTATTTATTTGAGATAAATAATACATTTCAGATACAAGAACTGATCTAATGTCTCTATAGATAAAAAAAGTAGGTATTTTTCTCTTTGATAATTCATCTGAAAAAGATGGATCAAAAAAAATATGTCCTTTTGTTAATTCACCTGATCTAATTTTGGAAATTTCTTTTAAAATCTCAATATTTGTTCTCTTTTTGAACTTGACTGAGGATGCCATGGTAATAAATCTTCCATAATCACTTACAATTTTTGATTCATCGAAAACTTGGGAGAGTAGATGTGTTCCACTCTTTGGAAAAGAATTAACAAAGCATGAGGGATCATCATCATTAACTAGTCTTACTTTCCCATAAATCTTATAAGGTAGATTTCTAATTTTTACTAATAATGGATTTTTTGCCATTTCTTATTTAATTTAAAATTAATTCCTCGAAGGATATGACATTAATAGGCCAATTACTAGCCATAACCAAGGGAATAAGAGTGCAACTCCTGTTTGTGAAATTGGGGAAAGAATGATCCATACCAACAATGCAGTCGACAATCCCATTGGCACAGCTTGATTTAAAATAACATTTTTATTTCCAAAAATAATATTTAAAATCATCATGAAGAAGATTAAAGTCCCAATTAAACCTAAATTGACAAGTAAAGAAAAAATTAATGTTGTTGATCGGTGTCCGCCATAGCCAATTCCTATTAAAGGGTTTGTCATAAATAAATCAATAGAATGCTGCAAATTTACAAATCTTATTGCTCCTGAGCCTGCACCACCTATAAGTTTTAATAAATGATTTTGTATAAGGTAGTTCCTTAAATCATCAAAAATTACCAAAACTAATAAAATTAATATTGAAAAAAATAAGATAAAAAGAAAAGACTTTATTTTATTGGAAGATGCCCAAAAAATAATTATGAAGATTGTAATCAATATTCCTAAAATACCTGTTGTTGAGAGCGTCATTATTGAAGCAATAAATAGAAATAAAGGTGGTATATTTGAATGATATAAAAAACTTTTTGAATTATTTTCACCTATGTTTTTAATCACTAAAATGATACCTAATCCAAACACAAATAAGTTTGCGCTGAATCCAGGCTCTCCAGCAAATGTATACATTCGCTTTAAGCCAAAAAAAGATTGGTAATCTATTCTGGCCACAATTTCATCAGTAAAAGTATTTCCATAAGTTAAATAGGCAATAAGATTTATAGACATTTCATAATTTACAATTGTTAATATCTGGAATATCAGGCCAATAAACCCTATCATTAAGAGTCCCCATATAAAAGAACTAGTGCAATTGAGTAACTGTCGATAAGTTTTTACTTGAATTGAAATAGCGATTGCGGTCAGTCCATATAAAACAGGGAAAAAAAGGTTCCTTATTCCAAATATACTCTCTTTTAGTGGTTCATATGAAAGATCAAGGTATTCACTTGTGTAAGGTAAAACCATGACTGGACCTGCAAAAAAGGGAAATAATTTCGAGATAATAAGATACAAAATGAAAATTAATAAAAAAATGTTTAACTTTTTTTGAATATGTCTGGATGCAGAAAAGAATTTATTTAAAATAATAATCGGTGTATAAGCTATGGCAAATATAGTAAAAAGAGATAGTCCTGTTTCGCCAAAATATAATACTTTTAAATCATAAAATCCTGCTGAAAAACTTAAAGGGGTTAGCATTAGATCCTTTCTAATAAATCCTATAAAAAGAATTATGCTAAATAAAACTAAGCCAAATAAATTTATAGAAACTTTTGTTCTCCTAAACTATATAAAAATATACAACCCCAACCAATAAAAATGCAATGAATCTTCCAATAAGTCTTTCGTCTAAGAATTTAATTGCATTTTGAAAGTCGAAATCACCTGAATCAATTAAGGAAGCGAGTCTTGTGTCATAAAAAAATACTATATATGCGGTAGAAAGTGCAGTTATTATTGGAGCCATTTGCACTAACCAAAGGCCCATACTGGAATAAGCGGCTGCAAGAATGTTTAAAACAAATGGAGCATTTATAGCAACACCAAATGCTATATAGCCCATAAATCTCTCAGCAAAAATGACTTTTTTTCTCATTGAAGATTTATTTTTAAAAATTTTATATTTCCTTATAAAAATTAAATAAGAGACAAAAATAAATATAAAAGCAAAAAAGCTGCACATAAAAAAAAGCTTAAATAGCTCCTGATAACTTATGTTTAAAGCGAGGTAGCCTAAGGCAGGAGCAATCGCAAATGCAAAGCCTCTTGATACTAAAGCGAGTTTATTTCTAATTACATATGCAGTTGCAATTTTCTGAGTAATAAATAAATCTTGAAATTGCTTTTGTTGAGAAAAGAAATCTAAAAGAACTGCTGATGAATAAGTTAAAAAAACTAAGATCTTTATTGTTAAAATCAGATTTTCTGAAGCCAAGAGATCATCTCCCATATTCCATGTTTTTTTGAAACTTCAGGTTTCCAACCCGTTATCAAATTGAGTTTTGAAAAATCTGCAACAAATATTTTTTGATCACTTTCGCGTGGTGGATTTTTTTCATATTTCATTTTTACATTTAATCTTCTTTCGATTAAATCAAAAAGCTCTAGGAGCGACAAACTATTATCAATACCTCCACCAACATTAAAAGCATTCCCAGAAATTTTGTCTATGAAATTTATAGATGAAAAGTATAGATTTACCATATCATCTGCATGTAAAACGTCTCTGACTTGTTTTCCACTGCCTGATATTGAAAAGTTCGCATTTGTTAGATCTGCCTCCAAACCCTTTTGACAAAACCATCCAACCCAGCCTTGATCAGAGGTAGCGAATTGTCTGCCTCCGTACATTGATGAGTGTCTAAAAACAACAGTTTTTATCCCAAATAATCTTGCATAATCAAGCATGTACTGATCTGCTGCGCCTTTTGAACATCCATATGGTGAATGAAAATCTAACTTAATATCCTCTGAAAAACCATTTGGGTGATCGACACAAATATATCTTGTTTCATTTTCAGAATATTTAAATTGTTCTAAATCACCATAGACTTTATTAGTAGAAGAATAAAAAACTGCTGTATCTAAATTATTAACTCTTACAGCCTCAAGCACATTTAAACTTCCACCAACATTAATCTCAAAATCCATATATGGATCTTCTAAAGACGTTGTCATTGCAACCTGGCCTGCTAGATGAAAAATCAAATCTGGCTGAAATGATTTTATAGAATTATTTACAATTTCTTTATTTCTAATATCTTCATTGATAAATTTAAATGTTCCCTGGTTTTTGAGCCAAGAAAGATTTTCGGAAGATCCATGCCTTGAAAGATTATCAAGAATAACTAAGTCATAGTTTTCCTTTATTGCATGTGCAGCAAGGTTGCTTCCAAGAAATCCACATCCACCAGTAATAAATATTTTCATAATTTCTTTTCTTTCTCGATATAATCTTGGATACCTTTATCTAAGTCATATTTAGGTAACCAGCCAAATTGTTTTAGTCTTGAGATATCTGCAACACTATGCATTGTTTCATTCTCTCTGTAATCTAATGCACCAAAATTTAATTTTGTTTTTGAACCACTTAAATGTGCAACTTTCCTAACAAAATCTTGAATTGATGTTTTTACTCCAAAACCTAAACTTAAGTCCTCATTATTTTTAAGGTCTTTAATATTATTTATTATAGCTTGGATAGCACTTATAACGTCATCAATATAAATCATATCTCTTGTTTGATTTCCATGAGTTAAATCAATACTTTCAACGTTTTTCAAGCACGAATTTAAAATATACGCAGTAAATTTCGATTCTTCATCTCCGGGGCCATACATGTGCTCAAGTTTTATGTTAATAAACTTGAATTTAATATCTTTTTCAGATGCTGATTTGCAAAACTCAACAAATTGATGTTTTAGTAATGAGTAGGTATTTATATGCCTTTCAAGGCTAGTTCCTATGTTTATAAAGACTTTTTTGGAATTATCGTTCGCCAGATTAAAAATATCTACGCCAAATTTATAGTTTGATTCAAACATAGAATTATCATCCTCATTTTTTCTCCCATAACAGCATGCCGTATGAATAATTATGTCTGGATTAAAAAATTTAAAGCCCTCTTTTAAAGAAAAAAGAGATGATGAATCAATTACATTAAGATTCTCATGATCACAAAAATTTAATTTTTTTACTTTTTTTGGATCGCGGGTAACAAGAGCAACAAAATTTCTACTATGAAGAAAATGTTTTATAAGATTTCTTCCAAGGAAACCAGTTCCTCCAGTTACTAGGATCTTCATAAATATTTATGTAAAAATCTATAGATATCCGCTGAGCAAGGTTTCTTTTCAAGAACTTTCATATTCCTCGATTTGTTTAAGAGTTATTTTTAGAATATTTTCATTATTAGACCATGCATTATTCCACTCTATAACCTTATCTAGGGCATATTCAATATTCCACTTTGGATGCCAATGAAGATAGTTTTTTGCGTTTGAAATATCTAATTTTAATAGCTGGGCTTCATGAGGTTCATTAGATGGTTTTTCATCATCAAATGAAAAAATCAATTTTTCTTTAAGTTTCGGAACTATATATGAAATAACCTCCTCAACAGATCTGCAATCATCATCATTGGGTCCAAAATTCCAACCCTTAGCGAAGTCCTCACCCCTTGAATACAAGCACTCTGCAAGCTTTAAGTATCCAGAGAGTGGTTCAAGAACATGTTGCCAAGGCCTTGTTGCTTTGGGATTTCTAACAATAAGTTTTTCTTTCTTGCTGATTGACCTAAAAATATCTGGTAGCAGTCTATCTTCTGCCCAATCTCCTCCACCAATAACATTACCTGCTCTTGCAGAAGCAAGAGATATACTTTCGCTATCTTTAAAAAAAGAGTCTCTATATGCAGATGTAACCAACTCTGAACAGCCTTTGCTATTACTATATGGATCATGCCCACCCATTTCTTCATCTTCTCTATAACCCCAACACCATTCTTTATTTTTATAGCATTTGTCAGTAGTCACATTTATCACAGCTTTTATCGTTTCCACTTTTCTGCACGCTTCTAAAAGATTTACTGTTCCCATGACGTTGGTGCTGTAAGTTTCTATTGGGTTAATATAAGAAAATCTTACAAGAGGCTGCGCTGCCATATGTATAACTATTTCAGGTTGGAATTCTTTTATCGATTTTTCTAACTCATCAAGATGTCTAATATCTCCAAAATTAGAATCTATAAGACTGCTTAAATCTAAAACATTATATAAATTTGGGTTTATAGAAGGTTTCAGAGAGAAGCCCTTTACTTTCGAACCGCATTCATTTAACCAAAGTGAAAGCCAAGAACCTTTGAATCCAGTATGGCCAGTTATAAAAACTTTTTTGTCTTCCCAAAACTCTCTATTCATATATTACCAGACTTTCCAAGGAGCTTTATTCGTATCCCACAGTTCTTGAAGGAGATTTTTGTCTCTTAAAGTATCCATAGGCTGCCAAAATCCATTATGATCAAAAGCCATTAGCTCACCTTTATCTGCAAGTGAATTTAGCGGTTCATGCTCCCAAACAGTTTTATCATCTTCTATATATTTAAATACCTCCGAATTAAGTACAAAAAAACCTCCATTTATTCGAGCGCCATCACCTTTTGGTTTTTCTTTGAAGCTGTTAACCCTTCCATCAGAAATATCCAAAGCACCAAATCTACCAGGCGGGAATGTAGATGTTAGTGTAGCTATTTTTTGATGCTTATGATGGAACTTAATAAGTTCAGATATATCTATGTCTCCAACACCATCTCCATAAGTAAAGCAAAAAGACTTCTCGCCCTTTAAGTGACCCTTTACTCTGAGAAGTCTTCCTCCAGTCATTGAATTATCTCCTGTATCTACTAAGGTTACTTTCCATGGCTCAGCTCTCTTATTATGAACTGTCATTTCGTTGTTATGCATATCGAATGAAATATCTGACATATGTAAGAAATAATTTGCAAAGTATTCTTTTATTACATAACCCTTATAACCACAACAAATAATAAAGTCATTAATCCCGTGTGATGAATAAATTTTAAGAATATGCCAAAGAATGGGCTTTCCTCCGATTTCTATCATTGGTTTTGGTTTAAGATCTGTCTCTTCACTAATCCTCGTTCCAAAACCACCTGCTAATATAACTGCTTTCATATATACTTTTTTATGATTCTTTAATTATGTAATATTTTGCCATTACAAAAAAACTTGATAAAAATAAGCCAAAGAACGCACCAATCAAAATAATCAATATTCGGTTTGGTCTAGATTCTTCCTCGGGCGAAATTGGTGAATCAATTGCTTTAAAAATATAGTCATCATTTATCTCAGTGAGCATTAAGATTTGAGTTTGGCTTTGAAGAAGCTCTGAAAGAGCCTCCTTAATTTCAGCATAGTTGGTATCCAGCATTCTGTTATTTAAAAAATCAATTGATCTAGTTGCTTTCTGCTTATCCTCGAGGCGCATAGATTCATCAATATAAAAAATTATTTTATCTAACCATTCTTTTGCTATATGGGGGGAGAAATGCTCAATCGAAATTGAAACAAAGCCAGTTTCAGTGTCTTGTGAAATTGAAAGAATATCTAAATATTCTTCATATGCTTCTTGTGCAGAAGGTATTACAGTTTTTGGAGGCTCTACATCCCTAATCCATTTATTTGTGTTTGGATCAAAATCACTTGTTTTATATATTAGTGAATTAGACTTAAGGTCCCATCTCTTAACTGCCATTAGATTCTCAATAGAAATGTTTCCCAAAAAATAAGTAGAAAAGAATTCATAAGATTTAATACGTTCAATAGCTTCTAAGGATTTATCACTAATTTCATCAGGAAGAGAGATTCCAGCTAAGTTTGCAAGTCCACTATATTGACTCAAATTAGGCATTCCTCCAACATCTTCTTGAACTGGAGCAAGAAGAGCTGTTGATTTATAAACATTGGGCAAAAAAATTGCGAGTACTAATGAAACAAGAACGAGAGATGAGGTAAATTTCAACAAGAAAAATTTATTCTTAACGAGAATTTGAAAGGCCTCTTTAAGATCTATATTTTCATCAAAATTATTTTCATTATTCATAATTAATACTTGATATTTTTATATTGTAACTCTTCTTTAAAAAATTATTTAGCAGACTGGTGCCCGAGGCCGGACTTGAACCGGCACGATATTTCTATCGAGGGATTTTAAGTCCCTTGTGTCTACCAATTCCACCACTCGGGCCAAATCAATATTTTTAAATAAAACATGATTATTTTACTATCATAATAATAATTTGTATTGTGGTGAGTGAACTTATGTTGTTGGTTATAAGAAATTAACGATAGCTAAGATGATAAATATTTTTTGAGAGAATTAAAGTTCTCCTTTTTTTCTCAACTCTTCTCTAATTTTTGTCGCGCTTATAGAGGTTATAGAGTCTTCAAATATCTCTTCTTCGAAAGAATATCCAACACCTCTTCCATATGTAATATTCACAATATTTGGAACAAGCATGATTTCATAATGAATTCCTCTCAAGAAATTATCTTTTTCAAGCGCAGACTCAATATTTTTACAGACAGTGTCCCAGTCAAATGGATTATCATCTTGTCCTTCACCCCCAGATGAACCTTCAACATCCCTAACCTGTATTACAACTTGTCCTGTTTTTTCAACACACCTTTTGAAGAGAGCCTGATGGCCATCATGCCAAGGCTGCCATCTTCCTAGCATCTGAACAGTTGGTTTTTTCCAATCAAACATTATTCTTTTTTATGTTATAAGCTATATTTATATGATTTTTTTCATTCCAATCTTTAATATGAAAATCAACTTTTTTAGGCTTCTCGAAAAGTTTATTAGTGTCCTCAAATCTTCCCTCTTTTATGGTATCCATCCAGATTATTATGTCAGCATCAAAATTCTTTCTTGTTTCCTTAGTTGGGCAAACAAAATCGCACACAACATACCTGCCATGATGTCTTTCGAAATCTGCAAATGTTTTCATTCTTTTAGATTGTCTTTTCCTGCCCTCATCTGAAAAATCCCAATCATTAGACATCTCTCTAACTTTATCTGCGTTGTACCATGCGGCATCAAGTAGGGGAACTAGTCTTTTTGTAAGATATGTTTTTCCTGAGCCAGGCAACCCCATTACTAAAATTTTCATAAGTCTAAATACTTAAATTTATAAAAACTGTTGGAGGCTGAATCCGGAATCGAACCGGAGTAAACGGCTTTGCAGGCCGCTGCATAACCACTCTGCCATTCAGCCGTATGAATCAAAATATTCACATTGTTAATTTTATTCATAAATTGATACAAACTCATTAACAACACTATGAAATCTTTCGAACATCTCATCAGTTAGTCCATGATGTAAAGGTAGCAAAACTCCTCTTTCCATAACCGCATCAGCATTAGGATATCCTTCTGGTCTTTCAACTTTCTTAATCCCTTTAGTCATGGGTTGACGTAAGACATTACCAGTGAAAACAACTCTGGTTTGAATATTTCTTTCTTCTAAATATATTTGAAAATCCTTTCTTGAAAAGGGTGAATTTTCTGAAATTAATATTGGGAAAGCAAGCCAAGCGGTATTATATGCAACTGGTTCTATTGGATTTGAGAAATACTCACTATGCCTTGCAAAAAACTCACATTGTTTTTTGAAATTTTTCTGTCTAGTAAGAATATTCTTATCCAGCTTTTCTAGTTGCGCCAATCCAAATGAGGCTCCAACTTCGTTACCCTCTAGATTATATCCAACAGCCTCAAATACAAATTTTGCATCATATTCAAGTCCATCAAGGTTAACATTAAATCTATTTTCAATGGACTCGCTTTTTTCGTCAAATAGGGAAGAGCTTCTTCCCCAAGATCTCAAAAGCTTTGCCCTCTCCATCACTTTTTTATCATTAATAGCAAGTGCACCACCATTTCCAGCACAATTTATAATGTGTGATCCGTAAAAGCTTGTAATCGACATATCTGAATAAAATCCTGAAGATTTTCCATTAACTGTTGCTCCTAAAGTGTCTGCAGAATCCTCAATGACAATCAAATTATATTTATTAGCTATCTCTCTAATTCTGGGCCAGTCGCATAAATTACCCATTAGGTTAGGCGCTAAAATAGCAACAGTCTTATCCGTTATCATTTCTTCAATCTGGGAGCAATCAATATTATAGGTAAGTTCTTCTACATCTACGAAGACGGGCACAAGATTATTCTTTATTAAGCAGCCTATTGAGGTTGAAAAAGTTAGGGCTGGTGTTATGACCTCTGAGCCCTCTGGAAAATTAAAAGATTCAACACCAATATATAAGGCAGATGATCCAGAGTTGACATAAAGGCAGTATTTTTTTGAGAATAATTCTGCAATCCTTTTTTCAAACTTTCTAGAATAATTTCCCATCTGGGTAGATTCTGAAAGACATTTTACTACCGCATCAATTTCTTCTTGACCATAAACGGTTTTTGCATAGGATATTTGGTTATTTTCATTCATATTAAAGATATATTGGTTTAAATAATCGGAATTATATAATAAATATTTACGTATTTGTTATATCAAAATTTATATTTTGATCTGTCTCCCTTTTTGTGAGTTGCTTATACTGACTTCTTATTTTGTTATTTATTTTTGAAGCCTCCTCAAGTAATTTAAATGGATGACCTAAGTCATATGAGTATTTTATTAGTGCATTGCAATCCTTTGGAAAACATGGTCCCCCAAATCCTAGCCTCCCATCAGGACCAGGAACATCCATATGAGAATCCCCAATTCTTTTATCAATCGAAATGATATCTATAAAATTTTGCCAACTTGAACTTGATTCTAGTTCATTGAATATATTATATAGCTCATTAAAGTATACGACCTTTAAAGATAAGAAAGTATTAATTACATATTTAATTAATGATGCTGTAACTAAGTCTGTATACTGATAGTCATGATTCTTACAATTTGTATGTTGAGTATAGAACTTACCAATACTCTTCGTGGATTTGTCTTCGCCCCCAAGAATTATAAGATTTGAATTTATAAAGTCATCGTTTGCATACCGCTCTCTTAAAAATTCAGGATTGTAAACAATGTTTGGAATGACATTCTTAACTTCGTTTACATTATCTGGCAATATAGTACTTTTTAGTACTATAAGTGAATTTGATGAAAATTCCTTTAGGTCACTTATTACTTCTTTGAGGCTTGATATATCTTGTGATCCATCACTTTTCATAGGAGTCGGGATGCATATAAAAATTATTTGAGGTTTAAAATCTTCTAAATCTTTTATTTTGGTATTTAATTGCGGATCTACTTTATAAACATCTACATTTTCTTTTATTCCATTGCATAAGGCTTTACCAACAAAACCAAAACCAACAATAGCAACCCTCATATTTTAAATACCTATTTTAATTAAATCTTTTTGATTAATAATTCCAACCAATGTGTCTCGCTGCATAACAGCAAGACAACCAATCTTTTTTTCAGCCATTATTTTTAGGCATTCAGAAGCCAAGTCATCTGGAGTAACTGAGATAAAGTTCTTGCTCATAAAATCTTGTGCTGACATATCAAAAAAATAATTTGATTCATCAATAGCTCTTCTAATATCCCCATCAGTTATTAAACCAACTACCATATCATCTTGATCCCTAACAAATGTAACTCCCATACCCTTTTCAGAAATAATTTTAATAACATCTTTTGATAACTCATTCCAATCTATAATTGGCATTTCGTCACCTGAAACCATTACATCCTTTGCAGATAGAAGTAATCTCTTTCCCAAAGTTCCTCCCGGATGTGACTTCGCAAAATCTTCAGGCTTAAAATCTTTTTTGTTCATTAATGAGATCGCTAATGCATCTCCCCATACAAGAGTTGCTGTGGCGCTTGAGGTTGGAGCAAGATCAAGCGGACAAGCCTCTTTCTCAACTTTAATTAGCTGATGATAGTCAGACATCTTTGCTAATGTAGATTTATCGTTTCCAGATACGCCAATAACTGAACAACCTAATTTTTTAATTGCTGGAATTGTTTTAAGAAGGTCCTGCGTCTCACCAGAATAACTGATTGCAACAACAATATCATCACGTTGAATCATGCCTAAATCACCATGAAACGCTTCAGTAGAATGCATAAAAAAGGAGCTAGTCCCTGTACTTGATAAAGTTGCAGAGATTTTCTTACTTATGTGCCCAGATTTACCGATTCCAGTAAAAATTAAACGACCATTACATTCACAAATAACATTTATGATTTCTTCAAAGGTTTCATCAATATAGTCTTTTAAACCAATTAGGGCTTCGACTTCATCATCAATAACTTGCTTAGCTATATCTATTATTTTTTTATCCTTACTCATTTCTTAAAAGTTGAAATTGTATATTGAAAACC
>MDTG01329528.1_pt1 | contig 25432 bp, 16 predicted proteins | sample 811421 | NCBI WGS metagenome assembly MDTG01 (sample SAMN05326645, study PRJNA326480) | marine metagenome | isolation source: seawater | place: Pacific Ocean: South East | collected 2011 | reverse complement strand
TTTTACATCCATGTTGAATCCGGCTGTACTAAAAAACGCCTGTGCATCTCCTGTCCATCCCAGTCTTTCATCCCTTTGCGGACAATCGGTAGGAACATCGAGGAAATTTCCCCTCTGACCCCATTGTATGTTTTCTTGAAGCTGATTGATCAGTTCATTCGAAGTAGTTAAAGAACCTGTAAATTCCATGTCAGAATAGAGTGCAACCGCCTTAAAATGGTCAATGTTGATTTGATCTATTCCTTCAATTTTTAAATATCTAAATCCTTGAAAAGTAAAAGTAGGGTGATAAATTTGATCTGTTTTCCCATTGAGTATAAAGGTGTTTTTTTGCTTGGCTGCTCTAAGGTTGGTAGTGTAAAATTCTCCCTCCTTGTCAAGAACCTCAGCATGATATAGGCTAACCTCCGAACCCTTTGGTAGATTCGATTTAAACTCTACCCATCCTACGAGGTTTTGGCCAAAATCAATCACCTTGTCCCCTGATGGAGTAATGATTAGTTCTTTAGCATCGAGAACTTCTCTTTTTTTGATCATTTCATTTCTAGTGTGGTCTAGCTTGCCAGAATAGCTGGATATAGAATGAGCTTTTTTTAAATTTTTATTATTCTTTTTAGGCTTTGACCAAGTTGAATCAGATAAATTGAAATTTGAAAATTCGCCATTGTATATCGATGAACTTTGAATGGCACCAAAGTGATAATTCCAGTTTTTATCATTAATGATGCTTTTCTTTGTGCCATCCTGAAAGCTTATTACAAGTTCTGCAATAAATGATATTTCATCACCATAATCCGTTTTTCTCTTTCCTCTATTTGGTCTAAAATTTCTATACCATCCATCTGCAAGAATTACTCCTAGTCTATTGTCACCTGATAATAGCATATCTTTGACATCATAGGCTTGGTATTGAATTCTATTATTATACGAAGTCCATCCAGGAGTTAAATAAGACTTCCCTACTCTTTTACCATTGATGTGTGCCTCATAAATACCCCTAGAAGTGATGAATAAATTGGCTGATATTATTTGATTCCTAACAACAAAATCATTTGTAAAATAAGGGCTTTTCGGGTCCTTTTTGTCATCATTATTGACACCTATCCAATCTGAATTCCATTGCTTTTCATTCATCAAACCTGTTGTCCAAGAGCTAATTTTACTCTGTTTAGGTCTTTTGGATTGATTGGTCCAAACCTTTACGGTCCAATAATACTTGGTTGCATATTCGAGCGATTTTCCCTGATAATTCACATAAACGGACTCCGAAGAATTGACTTTACCCGAATCCCAGACTAAACTTTTATTTGAAAAGGTTCTATCTGTGGCTACAAATACTTGATAATGGGTTTGGTTTAAATTATAATCTTCGGATTTAATGATCCATGAGAAATCAGGGTTTTTACTGTCTAATCCCAAAGGATTAATGAGTTTGTCCACCTCCAATTCGGTAATGGTTGTTTTTTGAGCTTGAACTGAAAGAAGGAATAAAAAAATTAAAATTGAATAGATAAAGCGCATTTTATAAATTGATTTTCTTAATTAAATTTTAAGTCTGGTTTGGGCATAAGTTAGTAAATTAATTTTATCCTGTTATGAATAACTATTAGCGGGCTTAGTAAATTCTTCAAAATATTTTTTTTTAGTAACCAACTGTGCAGCGCCTAATGCACATGCAAAGGAGGCTGGTTTAGCTTTGATTTTTTGATGAGGAAATTGTTTACTTAAAATTTTTATAAAAATTTTATTGTCCGAAAAACCTCCATCTATATAAATCTTTTTCGGCAAGCTTTCACAGATAACAGCGATTTTGTTTTTGAGTAAATCAATCAACTCTATCATCAGTTGATAATAAGCCGTTTCAAAATTGGGAAAATCCAGATCATCTTGGGGTGGAGCATGGCTGTTATCGAGGTATTTCCAGTGAAAGAAATTTTTTGACTTTTTGAGTGCTTCCTCCATGATCTGTTCCTCCCATTCGAGACAATGGTGATGAAATTTTGGTTGATCGAAATATTGAATCAATTTTTCAACTTTCAATCGATATTCTTCTCCCATAAAAAGACGAGAAGTTTTTACAGGAGATCCGTCGATTTTCATGTAGGCCGTGGCACCAGCTTCAATCTGTTTTTTATCAAAAAGAGAAGAATCACTGGAAAAGGGATTAAAATTAATACACCAAGTTCCTGTTGACAAGAGGATAAAAGACTCCTTACCCTTTAAAAGATAGGTTAGTAATGCTGAAGAGCTATCGTGAATCCCAATACCAAAAGTGATTTTTCTACCTCCAATATTTTTGATTGTAGTTGTTTGAGTTTCAACAATCTGAGGAAAAAGTCGATCCAACCCCTCCGATTTCACCCATTGATGATAGTCTTTTTTTTCGTAATCCCAAAGGTCAGTATGACAACCTATACTTGTGAATTCTGTGTGCATCTCCCCTGTAAAAACATAACTTAGATACTGCGGTAAGTGCAAGCTTTTATAGATTTTTTTGAAAACATTTGGATGTTTGTGTTTTAACCAATAAAGCTGTTTCCCCGAGTTGAGTAAATTCAAATTTTTGGAACCAGTCTGGGTTGCAAAAACAGACTCAGGTCCATAGTCTAAGTAAAAAGGTTCAAAAGTATCGGCCTCCACCGGCTTATGATAATCGTAAACAGGAGCAACCACCTCACCCTTTTCATCCAGATGTACCAAAGTAGCACCGAATCCGGAAAAGCTTACTTTGTCAATTTCAAAAGTTTCGGACAATAGTAAAGTTTTAAAGCTTTCCTTCATCCATGATACAATTCTATCGATATTCTCAGCACTGTGTCCGTCCTCATCTTCTATTTTGGGAAGGGTAACTTTTTCACTGGCTAAGATTTTGAAGTTAGTGTCGAATACAAAAAATTTTTGATTGGTCTTGCCTACATCAAAAACCAAACAACATTTCGTTTTCATTACAATCCAGTTGATTTAGAATCATCCCCTCGAGCCGCCATCAACTGATTGCGAATATCAAGAGAACGATAAGCTCCAAGGGCATCTATCGCACCACCTCTTCTGTAGATTGATTCTTTGACCAATGGTCTAACATCGATTCTAAAGGCTTCTTGTAATATTGATTGTGCGGCTGCAACATCATTTTGTGACTGAGTAGCTTTCAACCTATCATAGTCCACCAATAAGGCTCTGGCATAGGCTATTTTGATGCTTTCCACTGACTGTAATAAATCCTCCATGGGGTCTTTGAGGTTGTGACTGGCATCGATCATCCAAGACAATTCGGGATTGGAGGTTTCTCTCATTCCTTGAACCAGCTCACAAAAAATCAAGAATAATTGATAGGGTTTGATTGCTCCCACTGTAAGGTCATCATCTCCATATTTACTGTCGTTGAAATGAAAGCCTCCCAGTTTATTTAAATGCATTAATAAGGCCACGATTTGCTCAATATTAGTATTGGGGAGGTGATGCCCCAAGTCGACCAAAGTAGTTGCTTGATCACCTAGTTTCGATGCCAATAGATGCGATGTCCCCCAATCGGGAATGACCATGGAATAAAAATTAGGCTCAAAGGGTTTGTACTCGATCAACAGCTTCCAATCCGAAGGTAAGTGGTCATAAATCTCCTCCAAGGATTCCAATGTTCGTTGAAATGCACCCCGAAAATTGTGCTGTCCCGCAAATGAGGAACCATCAGCCAACCAAACCGTTAGGGCCTTGGAACCAAGTTGAATTCCATGGTCAATAACTTCTTTGTTGTGTCTAATTGCTTCTTTTCTCACTCCAGCATCCACATGACATAGTGAACCGAACTTGTAGGAATGATTACTATCAATTTGATCTTGAAAAGTATTAGAATTGACAGCATCAAACTTAATGTTCAATCTATTAGCTAAATTCTCGATGGCTTTGTAATTTTTTGGAATATCCCAGGGAATATGAAGGCTGATTGCACCACTGGACTGATTCAAGGCATGAATAATCCCAACGTCTTTGATTTTGTCCTCCAAAGTAGAGGGCTCTCCTCCTTGAGGAAATCTGCCAAAACGTGTTCCTCCTGTCCCCAAAGCCCAACTTGGAATAGCTATTTGAAAGGCGCCAATTTGATCTAGTAAAGTATCAGTATCTAATCCTTTTTGGATTAATTTCTCACACAAGAAATCCCAATCTCTTTGGTGGTCTGATAACAAGACTTCGTTTAAGGATTTTAGTTTATTTGGATCGAACATGATTTTATATTTATCTTACAAAAGCATTTGCCACACCCCCATCAACATTAATGATATTACCGGTACTCTTATCTAAAATCGCCAAAAAAGCAAAAACTCCATTGGCAATATCTTCAGGTCTAATGATTTGATGCAAAAGGTTTCTTTTGGCATAAAATTCTGGCAGCTCTTCTACAGAAATACCATAGGCTTTAGCACGGCCTTCTGCCCAGTCACCTTCCCAAATTTTACTCCCTACAATAACTCCGTCAGGATTCACTGTATTGACTCTGATTTGATGAGTTGCGAGTTCTGTGGCCAATAGTCTTGACAAATGCATTTGAGCAGCTTTAGCAGTTCCATAACCTGAATTATTCGGCCCTGAAACCAAACCATTTTTACTAACTATATTTATAATACTTCCGCCAATATTCTGTTTCTTCATAACATTAGCTACTGCTTTGGAAATTAGAAATTGGCCCTTGACCAAAACATCTTGAAGTAAATTCCAATCTCCCTCAGTAGTATCTGCAAGAGACTTTGATATAGCCAAACCTGCACTATGCACAACAATGTCCAAACCTCCAAATTGCAAACTAGCCTTTTGGATTGCTACTTCAATACTATCAGCACTCGTTACATCACAATGACAACCTATGGCTTGATCTGTACTATATTTTTTGGTCGCATCCTGAAGGTATTCCTCTGAGATATCTGTAAATACAACATTTGCCCCTTCAGAAATGAGCTTTTCGGCTATTGCCTTACCAATTCCTCCACCAGAACCCGTTACCAGAGCAACTTTTCTAGACAGAGGTTTTTCTTTTGGCTGACGTTGTAATTTTGCTTCCTCCAACAACCAATATTCTATATCAAATGCTTCTTGACGGGGAAGTGAGGTGTATTTGGAAATGGCTTCTGCTCCTCTCATTACATTAATAGCATTGATGTAAAATTCACTGGCTACCCTTGCCGTTTGTTTGTTTTTGGCAAATGTAAACATGCCCACTCCCGGATATAAAATTACCACAGGGTTTGCATCCCTTATGGCAGGGCTTTCGGGGTGCTTACAAGATTCGTAATAATCATTGTAGTCCTTTCGGTACTGTTCAAATGAATCAGAAATTTTTTCCAAAACCGAGTGTTCGTCAGAAATATCTTCCTCAGGTGAAAGGTTCAATATTAGAGGCTTAATTTTTGTTCTTAAGAAATGATCAGGGCAGGATGTTCCCATGGGAGCCAGTCGCTCTAGATCATTAGAGTTTATGTATTCTAAGACTTTGTCATTATCAATGAAATGACCGATCATGGCATTTTCGGAAGAACACAAACCTCTTAAAATAGGTGCCAATTGTGCTGCTTTAGCTTTTCTGTTTTCTTTCGTAAAACTATCGATCTTTTGTCCTCCAAAAACATTTCCATTTTTAGCGATTTGATCTTCGATGTATTGAGAGGCAGCTTCGATTACCTCGAGACTATTGATGTATGAGTCATAGGATGTATCTCCCCAAGTAAATACACCATGACTGCCCAAAACTATCCCTCTAATGCCTGGGTTTTTCTTCAAGCAGGCCTCCAATTGCAAACCGAGATCAAAGCCTGGACGTTGCCAAGGCACCCATCCCATACTATCTCCCCATATTTCTTTGGTGATTTTTTTGCTATCCTCTGCCGCTGCAATGGCAATCAAAGCATCAGGATGTAAATGGTCGATATGTTTAAAGGGAAGTAATCCGTGGAGTGGTGTGTCAATGGAAGGAGCCCTACTGTCTAAGTCATATATACAGTGTTTGAAAAGTGCGACCATTTCATCCTCGTGTGCCAAACCGCGATAAACTTTTTTGAGATCGTGAAGCCTTTGATTGTACAACCCTGCAATACCATCACGTTTGAGTGTACCAATGTCCCCTCCTGAACCCTTAATCCACATTACCTCTACCTCATCATTGGTAATGGGATCTTTTTCAATAGTTTTACAACTGGTATTTCCTCCACCAAAATTGGTAATTCTTAAATCCGCCCCTAGGAGATTTGAACGATACAAAAAGAGGGCAACTTGATCATCTCCAAGTTCATTTGCTTTTTTTTCATCCCACAAATACTCGACGTATTTATAATTATTCATATTTTTCATTAATAAATTAATAATTTGGTTTAAAACCTGCTTTGAGTCATCAAATTAACATAATAAATGAAAGTAAAAAAAACAAATTCAGAATTTGAAAGGGAGGCCGTCCCAAAAAATAAATTAAAAAGCTGGAAAAGTTTTCTGGGAATGTATGCTGGTGAACATGCGGCAGGTACAGAATTTATGATTGGACCACTTTTCCTTACCGTGGGAGTTAGCGCCTTTGACTTACTTGCTGGCCTGTTTTTAGGGAATTTGATGGCAGTTTTTTCTTGGCGATTCATCACAGCCAATATAGCAGTAAAAGAACGCTTTACCCTTTATTTTAAACTGGAAAAAATTTCAGGGAAAAAATTGGTGAGTTTCTATAATGTCGCCAATGGTATACTGTTCTGTTTTTTGGCGGGATCAATGATTACAGTATCCGCAACAGCTGTTGGCGTTCCAACTGGTATGGAAATGCCTCAACTCTCCGATATAATGCCCAATAGTATGACTTGGATAATCGTAGTTATAATCATTGGAGGCTTGATCACATGGATTGCCGCCAAAGGATATGACATGGTTTCTAAGGCGGCCAACTGGATGTCCCCTATAATTGTCTTGGCTTTTTTAGCCTGCGGATTGGTTGCAGCTAACCAACTGGAGATTAAAAGTTTTTCTGATTTTATTGCCGTTTGGGGCAAAGGGTCGGATCCTTTTCCCGGACAAATAAAATATACCTTTTGGCACGTTTTTCTATGGTCTTGGTTTTGTAATGCCGCAATGCACATTGGTATGTCAGACCTGTCGGTGTTCCGATATGCTAAATCTCCTGCGTCAGGTTGGACTAGTGCTGCTGGGATGTATGTAGGTCACTATATGGCCTGGATTGCAGCCTGCTTGTTGTATGCCGTGTATTTAAAATCGCCAGAGGCTGTAACCTTTTTGGCAAAAGGAGCTGCCCCTCCTGTCGCTCCTGGACCACTGGCCTACAACGCAATAGGTTGGTTTGGAATTGTTGCAGTAATCTTAGCGGGTTGGACAACTGCCAATCCTACCATTTATAGATCCGGCTTAGCTTTTCAAGCAATTCTTCCAAAATGGTCCATTACTCAGGCTACCGTTCTGGCTGGTTCTTTGGCAACACTCGCTGGTATTTTCCCTGCCTTCGCTATGAAACTTCTGGATTTTGTTGCTGTATATGGTTTTATACTCGCACCAGTGGGTGCTGTTATAGTTTTTGAATATTATTTTGCTGATAGATATGGGGTGATCAAAAACTATGCTGAAAAAAATAAAATTGGTTTTAACAAATCCGTTTTTTTTGCATGGCTTCTCAGTTTTGTAATCTTTTTTGGGTGGTCAAAAACCCAAGGAGTATTCCTATCTTTTTTAACACTTCCCGCATGGCTATGCTGTGGAATGCTTTTTATTATCTTTAGTAAAATTTATCAGAAAAAATAATTCAATCTCTTTTGTCAAAACCAATTCAATACAACCCCCTTTACCCTTCGATTGAAGACCTGAAAGCCAAAGCCAAAAAAAGAATTCCCAAATTTGCCTTTGAGTATTTGAATGGGGGTTGCAATGAAGATATCAATTTACACAAAAACACCCAAGAGCTTCGGAAAGTGGAAATGAAGCCCCGTTATTTGGTTCCCTTCAATGGAACTACTCTAAAAACAGATTTGTTTGGACATGAGTACGATGCCCCTTTTGGAGTTTCTCCAATAGGCTTACAGGGATTGATGTGGCCAAAATCCCCAGAGATTTTGGCCAAGGCAGCTTTTGAACACAATATTCCATTTGTTCTCAGCACTGTTACAACAGCCAGCATAGAGACTATAGCTGAAATTACAGAAGGTAAAGCTTGGTTCCAGCTCTATCATCCTGCTGAGGAGAAGGTGACTAAAGACCTTGTCAAAAGAATTGATGCAGTAAAGTGTCCTGTCTTGGTAATTCTCTCTGATGTTCCATCTTTTGGGTATCGCCCTAGAGACATCCGAAACGGATTATCTATGCCACCTAGAATGACTCTCCAAAACATAATTAGGGTAATTAAACGTCCTGAATGGGCTTTAAAAACACTAATCAATGGACAACCTAATTTTGAAGTGCTAAAGCCTTATATGCCCAAAAACCTCAATTTGAGTCAACTGGGAAAATTCATGAATACCACATTTGAAGGCCGTCTTAATGAAGAAAAAGTAAAAAAGTTACGCGATTTGTGGAAGGGTAAACTTGTAATCAAAGGTGTAGAGTCTGAGGCAGATGTTGAAACTGCCATTCGATTGGGTTTGGACGGTATAATTATTTCAAATCATGGCGGAAGACAGGTAGATATGGGACAGGCTACTATTACTTCCTTGCAAACCATTGCCCCTAAGTATAAAGACCAAATCAAAATTATGATGGACAGCGGCATACGTAGTGGTACTGACATCGGAAGAGCACTTTCTTCAGGGGCAGATTTTACTTTTCTGGGAAGAAGTTTTATGTATGGGGTATCGGCTTTGGGAAAAAAGGGAGGAGATCATACCATCTCCATTCTTAAGGCACAATTGAAGCAAGTAATGGAACAGATGTGCTGTGAAAACACTAAAGATCTTACTAAGAGGCTGATATAGATAATAGAAAAAGTAAAAGGGAATAGTTTTGTTTACCCTACCTTATATCGATTTAATAAGTCCATATTCAGGTCAAAGCCAATCCCAGGTGCATCGGGAACCGTTACATATCCATCGCTATCCAGTTTTAATTTAGGAAAAAATAGCTCTTTTCGAAGTTCGTCAACCTCAGGTGGATAATACTCGAGTAACTCCCCGTTAGAAACTGCAGCAACCAATGGCAATTGCAACTCTTGACATCCGTGGGGTGCAATTTTCAAACCTTTTTCTTCAGCCAGTTTTGCAACCGCCAAAGCCACATCATAACCAGGACATATAGTAGCATCCACATTGAGCATGCTTGCACCCTTATTTTCTATAAGAGTTTCAAAATCGGCCAATGTATAATAATTTTCTCCAGTAGCAATGGTTAAAGAGGTTGAGGCATTAAGAGTTTTGTGAGCCTTAAAATCATGTATGGCCAAAGGTTCTTCAAACCAATATACATTATAGCTTTCCATTTCTTTGGCATATTCTAGGGCAGTTGGTAAATCAAATGCACAATTGGCATCTACGAGTAAATCAACCTCTGGGCCAATTGCATCTCTGGCTGCTTCGATGCGCTTCATATCCATGGCGATTCCGATAGTTGGATCACCAATCTTAATTTTAACGGCGGTTGCATTTAGTTTATTCACATTGTAAAGCAATTCCTCCTGTAAGTCCTCCAGTCCTTTATCTTTTGCATAGTATCCGCCAGCAATATAGGCCCTTACTCTTTTCTGCAAACCTCCCAGAAGACTGTGAATTGATTTTCCTTCTACTTTTCCTTTTATGTCCCAGCAAGCAATAATTATTGCAGCCAAAACCTGAGTATGCAGTCCTGCAGAACCTAAAATTTTATTTTGCTTTTCCCCTAATTTAACGGTCAATTTTTCCGTTTCTAGAGGGTTTTCTCCAATCAAAAAAGACTTGTAATAGTCAACAAAAAGCTTTGAAAAATTATTGGGCCGAACGGCTGCTGTTCCACCATTCCATCCTATACCTTGAATTCCCTGATCAGTCTTTACGGTTACTTTATGCAGTCGGCCCGGACCATAAAAATGCATACCATTCCAAATTCCAGGTCTTTCCCATTCAAATGACTCACTTTTTATATGAGTAATTTTAATTTCCATAAGGTGTAATTGAAAGTTCTAAATTAACAAAATTATTTTTTGGAAATGAAGAGTGTATATCAAACTTTAGCCTTGTCAAATGAAAAAAAATATCCCTATAAATATATAGTTTGACTTATCATTAGATATTAACTAATGTTTTATTTCCCCGATTTTGGATTTATTTTTGTAAAATATGGAGAAAGTTAAAACATTAATCATCGGCAGTGGTCCAGCAGGTTATACTGCTGCCATTTATGCCGCTCGAGCAGATCTTAAACCTCTTTTGTATACTGGAATGGAACCCGGAGGACAATTGACTACGACAACCGAAGTAGAAAATTTTCCCGGCTATCCTGAAGGAATAGATGGCCCTTCAATGATGTTAGAATTGCAAAAACAAGCTGAACGTTTTGGTACAGAAGTCAGAATTGGTTTTGTCAATAAAGTTGAGTTCTCAAAAGAAGATGGAGGAATCCATAAAGTATTTGTAGATGATGGAAAAGAGATTTATGCTCAAAGCATAATCATCAGCACGGGCGCTACTGCTAAATATTTGGGCTTACCCAGTGAACAAAGACTCCGAGGTGGAGGAGTTTCTGCCTGTGCAGTTTGCGATGGTTTTTTCTACAAGGGACAAGAAGTAGCTATAGTGGGAGGTGGAGATACCGCAGCAGAGGAAGCTACATACCTTGCCAATATTTGTTCCAAAGTGACCATGCTTGTGAGAAAAGATAAAATGAGAGCTTCCAAAACCATGCAGCACCGTGTAACCAATACACCCAATATCGACCTTAAGTACAACCATGAGATTGATGAAGTGTTGGGAGATCAAGTCGTTGAAGGACTGAGAATATTCAATAATCAAACGGGTGATAAAAAAGAAATCAAAATTACTGGATTATTCATTGCCATTGGTCATAAACCCAATACAGAGATTTTTAAAGGTCAATTGGAGATGGATGATGATGGTTACTTACTCACCAGTGGGAAATCGACCAAGACCAATATAGCCGGTGTATTTGCATCGGGAGATGTTCAGGACAAAGAGTACCGACAAGCAGTGACTGCTGCAGGAACAGGTTGTATGGCTGCACTTGATGCAGAACGTTACCTTAACAGCGTATAGATTAATAGTCCTCTTCTAGATTTTCAGCTTTTAAAGGGGTGGCAACAAATTTTATGGTCTTAGATGTATTCTATTCTGCCTAAAAAGGTGGCTAACAAATTGAGACTTGATTCCCAACAAAATTGGAATTGAAAGATACATATTCAAACATTAGCTTTATCCTAAGGATTCAATAGCTGCAACGAGGTCTTCCCAATTTTTCATATGCTGGGACAATCGTTTTTTCTTTTCCTGATAGTGGTCAAAAAAATTAGGGGTACTGATCGTCTGGTCATAATTTATTTCTAATTCAATATCAATCGCCTTAATTTCCAGCTCCAAGGTTGAAATTTGGTCTTCCAACTTACTGAGTTTATTTTTTAGTGATTTTTCCTTCTTCTTAAGGGTATAATTATTAACTCCAATGTCTGACTGTTTGCTTTTCCGTTCCGTCTTTTCTAGTTCTTTGAGTGAATCCAATTTTTTATTTTCCAAATAGGTATTGATATCATCCAAATACAGTTTGGTTTTACCTTCCTTAAATTCCAGTACTTGATTGCATAGTCCGGAAAGAAAATCACGGTCGTGGGAAACAATCAAAAGAGTTCCCTCAAAATGAATGAGTCCTTCTTTCAATATCTTTTTAGATTGGATGTCAAGGTGATTTGTAGGCTCGTCCATAACCAATACGTTGAATGGTTGTAATAGCAATTTACAGAGGGCTAATCGATTGCGTTCCCCTCCCGAGAGGACACTCACTTTTTTTTCTACCGCTTCGCCTTTGAATAAAAATGCACCTAGGATATCTCTGACGCGAGTTCTGTTATCTGCAGTGGCGGCATCCTGGACAATTTCCAAAACTGTTTTCGAGGCATTAAGAGTTTCGGATTGGTTTTGGGCAAAATAGCCTATTTTAACATTATGCCCCAACCTAAGGTTGCCCGTCCCCTTTATGGCCGACACGAGTAATTTAGCTAGAGTCGATTTTCCTTGACCGTTTTGCCCTACGAAAGCCAATTTAGTTCCTCTCTCAATGAAGAGTTCCACATCATTTAATACTCTTTTATCACCATAACTTTTGGCCAATCCTTTAGTTTCAAAAATCATTTTTCCGGGTTGAAGGGCAACCGGAAAATTCAGTTTGATGAATTCTGTCTCTTCTGCATCAATTTCGATTCGTTCAACTTTATCCAATTTTTTTATCAGCGATTGTGCCATACTGGCTTTAGAAGCTTTAGCCCTAAATCTATTGATGAGTTTTTCGGTTTGTTGGATTTGCTTTTCTTGATTTTTTTGAGCCGCCTGCTGCTGTATTCTCATCTCCTCCCTTAAACTCATAAAAAGGGTATAGGGCTTTTTTAGATCAAAATACCGTCTATTGACTATCTCAATGGTCCGATTGGTTACCTGATCCAAAAACATGATGTCATGAGAAACTAACACCACAGAACCCTTGTATTTCATTAAAAACTGTTCCAACCACTCAATGGAGTCAATATCCAAGTGATTCGTTGGCTCATCAAGTAAAAGAAGGTCGTGAGATTTGAGGAGGATTTTTGCTAATTCGATGCGCATTCGCCAGCCCCCGGAAAAGGTCTCGGTCATTTGGTCAAAATCCATTATAGTAAAACCGAGCCCCGCCAATATTTTTTCAGATTGCGCTTTATACTGATAACCTCCTAAGACCTCAAACGAACTACCGAGATCGCTCAATTCTTGAATGAGTTCTTTATAGTCATCACTTTCATAATCGGTTCGGGTATTGAGCAACTCGCTGACTTCCTCCTGACGTAATTGATTTTTTAAAATTTCGGGAAAAGCTTGAAAGGTTTCCTCCAATACAGTTCGATGATTTTTAACTTCCAGCTCTTGTGGCAAATAACCTATTGTAGCATTTTTTTCGAGAGTCATCTCCCCTTCTGAAGGACTCATATCCCCAGCTAATAACTTGAGAAACGTACTTTTTCCGGCACCATTTTTTCCAATCAGCCCAATGCGATCACCTCGACCAATTCTAAAGGAAAAGTTTTCAAAAAGCACTTCTCCTCCAAAAGAAACTCCCAAATTTCTAACGTCAAGCATTATTAATTTATCAATTGCGAAAATAATGCTTTTCGAAACGTTTTATATCTGCTTGACGTGGGATTTTTTTGTTATTTTCTATGTACTGGAAAAGCCACTTGGATAATAGAGGAGACATTAGTACACCTCGTGTTCCCAACCCATTCAATATGTATAAATTGTGGTGTTTGGGGTGTCTGCCTAATAAAGGTCTCCTGTCTATTACTGTAGCCCTAATTTGCGCTTTGTGTTCGAGAATTTCGAAAGGAAGATTTAAAAATTGTTTTAATTTAGAAATTAACCACGCTTTTGCCTCTTCCGAAACCCGGATTGTCTTGTCCTTTTGATTAAAAGTTGCACCAACCCAAAATGTTTTATCTCCCATAGGAGATAAAAAAATTGGTCCTTTAAATATAACATCCTGGGTGAGTTTATCACACTTTATGATTAGAATTTCCCCTTTAGACCCGATCAATGGTAAATAATTAAAGTAGGGATTTTTAAACCCCTGATAGCCCTCACAAAATACAATCTGATTAGCTTTAATGTATTTGTATTCTATAAACTCACCTTGAATTAAAGCCTCGTGGTCTAATTTTTCTGAAATGAATTGATGAGGAATAATTTTCTTGATGTAATGGGTCAAAAGTATTTTGATATCCACTCTGGCACTTTGGATCACCTCAGCGAAAGAGAAAGGCGCTTTCACCTCGGTGAATTTATCCTCCGAAATAAATTCTTTGTTTAAATACTTTTCGAGCGATGTCCCTGAGGCAGCAACACTCCAATCATTTTGCTCTTGAATATCATTTAAAATTCTGTAAATGGGTAATGGATGAATGACTCTAGTTTTAACCTGTTCTTCTAGATTGGAATAAAAAGGGAATGCATAATCTAAAAATTCCTCAGCTTTCCAAACGGGATTGAAACGTTTTAAAACTACTGGGTTCACAATTCCTCCAGCAAGATGAGAAGCACTTTCCTTATCTGGAGATAGCACCACAAAGCTTTTATTATGCCTACGTAACTGTTCTGCATAATTAAGTCCAGCTATTCCAAAACCTACAATTAATGTATCTACTTTCATAAATAAAAAAAGCGTTATCGAACGATAACGCTTTGCATTTAGAGGACTTTTAAATTAATTGTTCCACATATCTTGTTCATAATCTCGAATGACGGATTTGATCCTTTCAGACTCCAGTAGCATTCTCAAAGCATCCTCATAGATGTAGTCTTTAACTTCTCTGTCTTCGTACACATTTTCTTCCTTATAGATGTTAGAATTAAACCTTCTGGAATTCAGCATATGATCATAAGTAATTGGTTGAGATGAGTTTCTGCTATTAAAAACTTTATTTTGATTAAGCGATGTCCTCGCATCGGGAAACCAAACCCAAAAGAGTTCAACCAAATCTTCTTCCTCACCGGCTAAAGTCTTTACAGCGACATCAGGGGCAACAGGACAAACTGCTAACAGTCGATATTTGAGTTCTCCAAGTCGTTTATCAAAGTACCATGTACCTTTAATCTTATATTGTCTGATTTCGGCAGCAGTAATTCGTCTACGCTCAATAAACTGAGCGTCTACAAAGCCATCAGCATTAAATTGCTCATAACCTGCATCGGTTGTATCTATTGCTACCAATCTTTCTTGGATTTCCTCATAGGTTAATTTTTCCTGGAAATAAGCAGATTTATAAACCTCTTTGATATTGCTGTTACTAAGATTCTTTTTAAGGACATCAAAAAGAGATCTTCTGTCAGGACCTAAATTAAGGGTGTCGGTTGGATAGTAGTATGGAAAGTTTATCCTTTCATCCAAATCAATAATTTCCCAAACGGTCTTAGACCACATAACATCACGGTCATCAACAAAACCATAAGCCAAAGGTGTTTCATCATTAGCTTCTTTCTGTTGATCATTAAGATCTCCTACATCTTGTGGTACTCTTGCATTCAAGAGATTGGCTTGTCCACTCGCGGAACATATTCCTCCAAGGATTAAGATGATTAATGAAAACAATTTAAAAGCTCGACTCATGACTAAAGAATTAGTTAACCAACTGACAAATTACAGGTGAAATTTTCTTGAATTTATAAGATGGATTTTTGGGATTAACCACTTTGATATCAAAAATCTGAACAGACTGACCGGCTTTGGCTCTTCTTAAAGCACTTTTCGCTCTGCCATCAAGTCTACTTCCATTAATACTTATGGTTGGTTGTCCCGGAACTTTAAATTTAAAACTTACCGTTTTTAAGGTAATGTCAAAGTCAAAATCCTCCAATACTGCTCCAATACTTGAAATCTCCAAACTGGACTTGGGAATAGTAACTGATCCTGTTTGCTTTCTCACAGTTCCTTGAGGGGCAGGAATATCTTTAATTCTAAATATAGATGTAGTTGAAACCCTTTGTCCATCTGGTAAAGTTCCACTAGCAGAAATTTTAATTTCTCTACCTTTCCCTGGTATCATATTATACTTACTTCCCCTGGATTTTTTGAGCCCAGGTGCAGAAGCAGATACTTTATTGTCTGGAATACCAGGAATGGATATGGTCATTGGATTTTCAACTCCTCTGTAAACCACATTCATCTTATCGGCAGAAATAACTGCAGAATTGGGTTTAGATATAACCGCAAATGATTGATCTACTGGAATTTTTGATTCTACACCATCGTTAAGAAAAATCAAATCTCCTGAAATCTGGTGATCACCAGGGTTTCCAGCAGTAACCTTGAGTTTGATTCCTCCAGCAATAAGATCATAGTCCTTTTCCTGAAGTGGTCTCCCATCAATTTTTAAATCAACACTGTTTGGGTTTTGGGCTCCACCTTTTCTACCCAATATAACACTCCCGTCAAAAGTTTCCCCTTGATAGTAAGCCCCTTTCTCTGTTTTCAATAAACTAATATAATTGGATTCATTAACACTAGAGGACATCTTGAGCTCTTTACCCATTAGGGTTGCAAAAACATCATGTTCCGTTTGACGAATATCATTTTGCATCATTGCAAATTTTGCTAGTGAAGATACTAATGGAAAGCCTTGAAAATTTGAATTAAACCAAGGCTGATCCATACCATCTCTGTTCTGGATATTTCTATTTTCGTCTCCTGTGAAAAAACGAGCTTCAACCATTTCAATATATTCTGGATATTGACTACCAAATACTTGAATTACGTGCATTTTATAGTTGTCAATCATATCTAGAAACTCACCAGCTGCCATGTCTGATCCTTCCTTAAAGAAGATAACATCTAGTGCTTCCCCCTTATCCATTTGAGAAAACTCTTTGAGTTCAGGATCTTTTTCTCTTTGTTTTTCTGTTATCTGGTTCATTATCTCAGAAATCCTATTAAAGAATGCATCGGATTCTTCTTTAATTTCTTTTGCAGTCCTGAGGTGACCAACCCATTTGCCCCCTTTCTCTTCTGCATTGACCTTTATATTTTCGAAAATGTTATCATTACTTTCATCCACCCTAGTATTAGCATCACTAATTTTTTCATACATCTGGCCAAATCCATCTAATACTTCCTTACTTACATTCAAAGCAAGCATGGTGATGAATACCAAATACATCAAACTAATAAGTTTCTGCCTGGGTGTTTCTTTAGCTCCAGCCATTCTATCCTAGTTTTTATTCATTGCGTTAAGCATGCCATTGTATACTTGATTCAATGCAGCTAAATTGGAAGATAAAGCTTCCATTTGTTGTTTAAGCTTGTTTGCATTTTCAGCAACTTTTTCATTAAAGGCTGAAGTATTACCTGCTGAATTTACTTGTTCTGCATAAACTTGGTTGAGTTGCTCCATTTTTTGGGTGGCTACGGCCAATTGTTGGCTGTAACTTTCAGAAGATGAAGCAGCTTCTGCTGCAGGAGATAATGCCTGAGCTGAAGCTTCTAAATTTCTGATACTTTTGGTGAGATTGTTCATCAAATCAACGTCTAGCTTGGCTTCTTTGAGCATTTCGTCAATCTTTGAAGAAAGTCCTTTTTCTCCTCCTCCTGAAGCAGTTTTGGAAGCTCCACCTTTAACTTTTTTAACATAATCATCATGTTCTTCTTTGATTTCGCCTGTATTTAAAGCAGCTACCGTAAAAATCAAAGCCTCAGTTCCTAGACCTAATCCAAGTACTAAACCTCCTGTGATAGGTCCAATCTCTAAGTGAAGAATCTTAAATAATGCTCCTATAATTACAACTGCACCTCCTAAACCAAATAGCATATGCATTGCAACTTTTCCTTTCAATCTTTTCTTTAATAATTTATCGTCCATTTTATTATAGTATTATAGTTATGATTATTTAAAAATATAAATTTATTTGATCTTAACCTTAGATGTTCCCAGATAATCTTGAACAGTCCTAAAACCAATATAACTTCTTGAGGTATCAGCATATTCATAGTCTCTTGAACTAACCCTTAAAAAGTAAGCTACATCCTTCCAAGAACCTCCTCTAACAACTTTTCGAGATTCGGTCTGAATTGACATATTGGGGTTTAGGGAAGCTACATATTCATAAGCCCCCGAATCATAAGATGAACTGGTCCATTCAGCAACATTACCGGCCATATTGAAAAGGTTATAATCATTTGGCAAATAAGATTTAGCTTCTACGGTATATACAGCTTGGTCAGCTGCATAATCTCCTCTTAGCGGCTTAAAGTTAGCCAGAAAACATGCTCTGTCGTTAAGCAAGTAAGGTCCTCCCCATGGATAAGTTCCTGAAGGAACCCCTCCTCGAGCAGCGTACTCCCATTCTGCTTCGCTTGGTAGTCTGAAATTATTGACTAGAGGCTTTCCTTTGGATTTTTGATAACTGTTTTTAAAATGTGTTCTCCAATTGCAAAATGCTACTGCTTGATCCCAAGAAATACCAACAACAGGATAATCTTGAAATGCAGGGTGGGAGAAGTACTCGTTATGCATTGGCTCGTTATAAGAGTAAATAAAGTCTTTGATCCAAACTGTAGTATCAGGATATATTTGAATTTCTTCTTGTTTGATATAAGGTTTACGGTCTATAAATTTTTTACGTGTTCTTTTAGATTCGACTGCTGCAGCTTCTGCATCAAACCAAGTATATTTGTAGGCCAATTTAGTTACGTCGATTTTCATCTCACCATTATACCATAAATCAGGCGGTAAATACATAGAATCCAAGACCTCTGAATAAGCTTGATCTGGATAATCTCCTGTATCCCAATAAATATCATTCTCCCAATTGAGGGGTCTTCCCGCATACATGTCTTCACTCAAATCATAGTAATTAGCACGCATGTATTTCTGAAATTCACTCAATTTTGAAGTGTCAGCGTCACTGAAAGAAAATTCACCAATTCCATCTTTATTTTCCTCTCCAAGTTCCAATTCGTCTGCCTTTCTGGCCAACAATGACATAGTAACTGAGTCTTTTACCCAGTAGACAAATTGTCGATATTCCGAGTTAGTGATTTCAGTCTCATCCATGTAAAAAGAGGGCACCGTAACAGTTCTGGCTGCTGCATTATTTAAACGAGCTACATCTTCATCCGATTTACCCATGATAAATGCCCCGCCTTCAATAAGGGTCATTCCATAGGGCTTCTCAGGAAACCATTTTTTTTGTTTTACCCCTATCAATTCTCCTCTGTTTTTCTTTCCACAACTAAAAACAGAGAGCACCATAAGTAGGAAAATAAAAAATCTCTTCATCACAATAGGCGATAGAAATCGTTTGTTATATAAGTGTAAAACTAAATATTTTTTCACTATACTATTATTTCTAAATCAAAATCATTATACCCTTACTAGCATGAAATGGCAAAAATAACAATTTAAATTTCAAATCATTAACTATGTTCTTTTTGTTGCCTTCCACCACTTGTCGGGAATTTTGTCATTGCAAGCATCCAAATAATCTTTATGCGTGCAAGGTAATAACGCAGTTGTTTTATTTTTATTATTTAGATAGCTTTGATTTATTATTTCAATCCACCACCGACCGCTTTTCTCACTTTGAAAAAAAATCATTTCCATGTCAGATAAAGCAACAGTATATCTGACAAAACCACTACTAGTCAAGACCGGATACTCATCAAATCTACTACTGAAACCTTCAATAAAATACCATATCATCTGAGCCAACAATTGATGAAAAACTGCTGAGTTTAAGAGTTCAAAGACACCAAAAAAATCCATTCGGTCACTAATTCCAGCGTATCTTGAAAGAGCGCATATACTCCTAGCATCGATTCCATTGGGGTGACCCGACGAATCATTTAGGGCTTGCCAACTGAGTGCTTTCATATCAAACCCAGAAATATTGGCATCTCTAAAAAAAGGTTCAGATTGAGCAACGTCATCCAATAAAGCCCCTAATCGAAGTGAATCGAAGTGAAGTTTTTCCATCAGGTCCAATTCCTCTTGAGCTATGTAATAGCTTTGGTAGCCCAAATTAGTATAATTATACAAAAAATTGGGCTGCTCCATAATGATTTGGCTCATGTATGATCTACCTGAAATCAATTCTTCCTCCTGAGAAAAATCAAATTGATTGTCAACAGAGACAATATTGACCAATTGATTGTTGGCCTGATAAGATTGGTAAATAGGAAAAATAAGATCATGACTACCTCCAATGACTATCGTGACAATATTTAGTTGTCGAAGATGAATACAAATTTCTTTTAGGGCAAAATATGTATCTTCTGGACTGGCTCCATTAGGCAAATTGCCCAAATCACAGATTTTAAAATCCCAATTTCCTGGAAAAAGACGGTAAAAGGATTTTCTAAAATCATCCAGTTTGTATGCCGAAGTAGGAAAAAAGGCATTTCTGATTTCAGAAATGCCTAATATAGCAATACTACAGACTTTGAGATCAGGAAAACCTTGTTGATCGGTATATATCTCAATGTTTTTCCCTAAAGCCTGTTTAGGGTGTAATACCATAGAAGAGAGTGTCTCTTCAGAAACAGGAACTAAGGCTTCGAGGCTCATTTTTTATTTTTTGAAGTTTTGGATTTCAAGTATTGTATTGCTACCTCTAGGTTGATTTTGGTTGGGTCAATGTCTTTTCCCAGTTCTACCTTTTTACTACCCTTTATAATATTAGATCTTCCCCATCTTGCCTTTTCAATTCTTATGGCTTCTTCTGGCCACTCTTTGATCAATTTTTCTTTTTCTTTCTGGATTTTTTCTTTGATTAGCGAATGAATCTCCTCATTTGTAAGATTGTCGAAATCGTATTTTTTATTTACATTAATGAATAAACCATTCCACTTCAAAAAAGGGCCAAAACGACCTTTGCCCTTAGTGACGGGAAGTTGGTTAAAATTAGAAATAGGTGAATTTGCCATACGCTTTTCTTCAATCAAAGCAATCGCCCTATCCAATTCGACAGACATTGGGTCTTCTCCCTTAGGAAGGGAAACAAACATCTCTTGAAATTTTAAATATGGTCCAAATCTTCCATTGTTTACTATCACCTCTTGATCTTCAAATGTTCCAATCGATTTGGGTAACTTAAACAATTCTAATGCCTCTTCTAGCTCAAGGGATTCCAACTGCTGTCCAGGAGTCAAACTTACAAATAAAGGTTTTTCTTCATCCTCAGGTTCGCCAATTTGAGCAATCGGCCCAAAACGTCCTAATCTTACTTTTACCACCCTACCGGACTTGGGATCATTGCCCAAAATTCGCTCTCCAGACTCTCTAGTGGCATTTTCCTTTACAAAATCGATAGTTTTGTGAAAATCATCGTAAAAGGTTTTGATCATGCTGGTCCAGTTTTCGGATCCATCGGCAATTTGATCAAAACTTTGCTCTACTTTGGCGGTAAAACTGTAATCCAAAATATTCGTGAAATTGGTAACCAAAAAATCATTGACAATTATTCCTACATCCGTGGGAATTAATTTTCCCATATTGGCCCCAACCTTCTCTTTCAAAGATTTAGAAATGACCCCGTTATTGACAAATTGTAATTGAGTGTATGAACGATATTCTCCTTGAGAAGTTCCTTTTTCGATGTATTTTCTATTCTGAATTGTTGAAATAGTTGGAGCATAGGTGGAAGGTCGTCCAATACCTAACTCCTCGAGTTTTTTGACCAATGAGGCCTCAGTAAAACGATATGGAGGTCGAGAAAATCTTTGATTGGCTTCCATTGATTTTAAATTGAGTAACTCTCCTTTTTTGACCATTGGCAACAAGTCATTTTGTTCATCTGATTCTTCATCTACTCCTTCCAAATATACTTTTAGAAACCCATCGAAAATAATCACCTCACCTTTAGCAATAAACTTTTCTGAATGAGAACTGGTTACAATTTTTAATTGGGTCCGCTCCAATTTCGCATCACTCATTTGCGATGCTATGGCTCTTTTCCAGATCAGTTCATATAAACGGCACTGATCATACTCCAAATTAATTTTGTCTAGACTAAAGTCTGTGGGTCTTATCGCTTCGTGAGCTTCCTGTGCCCCCTTGCTTTTAACTTTGTATTTCCGAGGATTTTTGTATGCTTCTCCGTAATTTATTTCGATTTGTTTCAAAGCCCCTAGCTGGGCTTCTTTGGACAAATTCACACTGTCTGTTCTCATGTAAGTTATCAAACCAGCTTCATACAACCGCTGAGCTATGTTCATAGTTTTACTTACTGAAAAAAAAAGTTTTCTGGCAGCTTCTTGCTGCAAAGTTGAAGTAGTAAAAGGGGCCGTTGGGCTTTTTGATGCGGGTTTTTTTTCAATTGCATCTATTTTAAAAGTAGCAGACTTGTTGAGGTTTAAAAAGGTCTCAGTTACTTCCAAGGAATCAAATGTTTTGGAAAGGAAAGTATTAATCGATTTATTTTTTTGGGTATAAAAAAGCGCCTGTGTTTTAAAGGTTTCTTGAGGAACAAATGCATTGATATCTCGCTCCCGTTCTACAATAAGTCTTACGGAAACCGATTGAACTCTTCCTGCCGATAAACCTCCTTTGACTTTTCGCCATAAAACAGGAGACAATTCATAGCCCACCAAACGATCGAGTACTCTTCTAGCCTGTTGAGCATTTACTAGATTGTAATTGATGTCCCTAGGATTTTCAATAGCGTCCAAAATAGCTGTTTCGGTTATTTCATTAAAAACAATTCTCCTGGTACTGTCAGATTTTAAGCCCAAAGTATTGGTAAGGTGCCAGGCAATGGCCTCTCCTTCCCTATCTTCATCACTGGCCAACCAAACCGTTTTCATTTTCTTTACCAATGATTTCAGTTCCCTGACGACTTTCTTCTTCTCTGAAGAGACAATGTATTTTGGAGAAAAATCTTTATCAACATCCACTCCCAACTCATTGGAAGGCAAGTCTGCAATGTGGCCATAACTTGAGGCAACTTTATAATCTTTCCCAAGAAACTTCTCGATAGTTCTAGCTTTTGCGGGGGATTCTACTATTACAAGATTGCTGGCCATATATTATTTTTTTTCGAAAGCAAAATTATGTAGTTTTTTTTTAAAACTCCTACTAATAGCTTTTAACTGGGGTAAATTTTAATAATTAAAAAAGAGATTAAATCAAGTTGAAGCATTTAAATTCAATCACTTTAGCATGACAAAAAGGCAGTTTTAATTATATTTGCAATGGATTATACTATAATGAATTTAATGGCGAAAATCTCTACAAAAGATCCGTATGCTTTTAGTGGCGACCCACTTAAAAAGGAGGGATCGTTCACTAATACTGATGTTTTGTCAAATGAAAAGGATGTAGTATCAAAAACCCAAAAGCAATTTTATATCGAATCCTATGGTTGTCAGATGAACTTTTCTGACAGTGAAATTGTTGCTTCTATTTTGAAAAAAGAAGGTTATCAGATTACGGAAAAAATTGAAAATGCCAACTTAGTCTTGGTCAACACTTGCTCTATAAGGGAAAAAGCCGAACTAACTGTAAGAAAAAGGTTGGAACTTTTTAATGGACTTAAGCGAAAGAACAAAGACCTTAAAATAGGCGTATTAGGTTGTATGGCGGAACGCCTTAAACACAAATTTCTCGAAGAGGAAAAAATGGTCGATATAGTAGTTGGACCGGACGCCTATAAAGACCTACCCAATCTATTGCAAGAAGCAGAAATGGAGAGAGAGGCCGTTAATGTCATCCTTTCTAAAGAAGAAACCTATGGTGATATTGCTCCTGTGCGATTGGCCAGCAATGGTGTGAGTGCTTTTGTTACCATTTCAAGAGGATGCGATAATATGTGTACTTTTTGTGTGGTTCCGTTTACCAGGGGAAGAGAAAGAAGTCGAGATCCCAAAAGCATATTAGAGGAGATTAATCAACTAGCCCATGATGGTTATAAAGAAATAACGCTCCTAGGTCAAAATGTAGATAGTTACTTGTGGTATGGCGGTGGATTGAAAAAAGACTTTTCAAAATCTAGCACTCTTCAACAGAAAACAGCTATCAAGTTCTCTACCCTCCTAGAACTAGTGGCTAAAGCTCAACCCGGTATTAGAGTTCGTTTCTCTACTTCTAACCCTCAAGACTTGTCGCTTGATGTTATCAACACAATGGCCGAACACGAAAATATTTGCAATTATATTCATCTCCCTATTCAATCCGGAAGTAACCTGATTTTGAAAAAAATGAATCGACAGCACAGCCGAGAGCAGTATTTAGAATTAATTGATAATATTCGTAATAATATTCCAAATTGTGCCATTTCTCATGATATGATTGCAGGTTTTCCATCAGAGACAGAGCAAGATCATCAAGACACACTCACCTTGATGGAGTATGTAAAATATGATTTTGGTTTTATGTTTGCCTACTCAGAACGCCCCGGTACAATGGCAGCCAAAAAAATTGAAGATGATATTCCTGAATCCACCAAAAAAAGAAGGCTTCAAGAGATCATTGACTTGCAAAGATCCCACAGTGAATATAGAACTCAGCAGTTTGTTGGAAAAACAGTTTGTGTTTTGATTGAAAAAAAATCAAAAAGATCCAGTAAGTTTTGGAGCGGCAGAACCAGCCAGAATACGGTAGCTGTTTTTCCAAAAGAAAAATATAAAGTAGGAGATTTCGTTGACGTCAAGATCGAAGAAGTGACTTCTGCTACCTTGATCGGAACCGCTATGGGGATCTCATCATCAATCTGATATTTATGGAATCAATACAACATATAAAACAACGATTTGGAATCATTGGTAACGATGATGGCCTAAATAGAGCTCTGGAAAAAGCCTTACGGGTGTCTGCTACCGAAATAAACGTTCTAGTTACTGGTGAAAGTGGAGTAGGAAAAGAAAATATTCCAAAAATAATTCATCAATTTTCAGCTAGAAAACACGCTAAATATATTGCCGTAAACTGCGGGGCAATCCCTGAAGGCACAATCGATAGCGAGCTTTTTGGTCATGAGAAGGGTGCCTTTACTGGGGCCACTACCACCAGAAGTGGTTATTTTGAAGTAGCAGATGGCGGAAGTATCTTTCTTGACGAAGTAGGAGAACTTCCTCTGACCACTCAAGTTAGGCTTCTTAGGATATTAGAAAACGGTGAATTCATGAAAGTAGGTTCTTCAAAGGTTCAAAAAACAGACGTAAGGATTGTTGCAGCCACCAACTTAAAAATGACTGAAGCAATCAAGAAGGAAAAATTTAGAGAAGATCTTTACTATCGACTTAGTACCGTTGAAATTCATCTACCTCCACTCAGGGAAAGAAAGAAAGATATTCCGCTTTTATTTAGAAAATTTGCTTCTGACTTTGCCCAAAGGTATAAAATGCCTTCACTCAAACTTAATGAAGATGCGCAAGGAATTTTGGAGCAATACCGTTGGAGTGGAAATATTCGTCAATTACGTAACATAGCAGAACAGGTTTCTGTTTTGGAGAAAAACAGAACACTCAATGCCAATACACTAAAAAATTATCTCCCAAACTTAGGACCTCAACTTCCTGCAGTTATTGATCATCCAGATAAAGAAGCTGATTTTTCATCCGAAAGAGAAATTCTCTACAAAGTCCTCTTTGATATGAAGAATGACCTTAATGACTTGAAAAAACTGACTCATGAATTGATGGAGAATGAAACTATGAAATCGGTTCAAAAAAACAATCCTGAACTGATCAAAAAAATCTATGGTGAACAGGAAAATAAAACCGTTGAATTCATTACTCCAGAAAGTAAACCTCAAGTCCACAATAA
>MDTG01371735.1_pt1 | contig 25435 bp, 29 predicted proteins | sample 811421 | NCBI WGS metagenome assembly MDTG01 (sample SAMN05326645, study PRJNA326480) | marine metagenome | isolation source: seawater | place: Pacific Ocean: South East | collected 2011 | reverse complement strand
GCCTAGGGCAACAACTAACCCTAAGGCTAGTAAATTCATCGCATGTCTACCTGGCAGAGTTAGAGCGGAACTAGATACTAAGCCCTGGAGTTTGGCACAAGGGATCAGTGATCCTGTGAAGGTTATAGCTCCAATAAATATACCCAAGAAAATTTCTACCATTTTTATAGTATGTTCTGAGCCAACCGTTTTGATCAATGGATCAAGGTGACCTGCAAAGCCCACTAAAACTGCAGCTAAACCAACAAAGCTATGCAACAAAGCAACCAACTGGGGCATTTGTGTCATCTCTACCTTGTTAGCAAGAAAAAGTCCTATAACGGCCCCTATAACAAGCGCTAAAACGATAGTTGAGGTACTGCCGATCCCCATATTTACACCAGCAATAGTTGCTCCTACAGCAATTATTATCCCTGCTATACCAAAAAGATTCCCTCTCCTAGCAGATTCCTGATGACTAAGTCCTCCTAGGCTAAGGATAAATAGTACACTGGCTAAAACATAAGCAACGCTGACAAAACCTGTGCTCATAAGTAAATCTCCTATTTACGGAACATATTAAGCATACGATGTGTAACTTTGAAACCGCCTGCTATATTTATGGTTGCTATCAAAACTGCGATAAAGGACATGATACCAACGGTGCCGCTATCAGCAGCAACTAAATGTAATATAGCTCCAATTACAATTATTCCGCTTATAGCGTTGGTAACACTCATCAGCGGTGTATGCAACGAAGCTGTAACATTCCAAACAACCTGATATCCAATAAAGCATGACAATACAAAAACTGTAAAATGGCTCAAAAAGCTCTCTGGTGCATACCCGCCAACACCAATCAGTACAGCTAAAGTTAGAATAAACAGCACACCTTTTCCAAGCCATTTATCTAAGAGGGTAGGCTCTTCTTTTGTTAGTGCTTCTTTTATTTGCCCGCTTGGCTTAGTAGCTGGAGAGGCTGAAACTTCTACTTTAGGCGGAGGCCAGGTAATTTTTTTGTCCTTGACGACTGTTACGCCACGAATAACGACGTCATCCATATCTACATTAGGAGTACCATTCTTCTCTGGTGTTAAATCTGACAATAAATGTACTAGGTTGCTAGAGTATAGATCACTTGAAACTTTTGCCATCCGACTTGGTAGATCCGTATGGCCTATCAGGGTTACACCATGTTTTTGTATTACTTTTCCAGGCTCTGTTAGCTCACAGTTTCCTCCGCGTTCTGACGCTAAATCAACGATAACACTTCCTGATTTCATTGATTCAACCATTGCCGCTGTTATCAGTTTAGGGGCAGGCCTTCCAGGTATAAGTGCAGTAGTTATTATTATATCAACCTCTTTAGCTTGCTCAGCAAAAAGAGCCATCTCAGCTGCAATAAACTCGTCACTCATTTGTTTGGCATAACCACCAGTGCTACTGCCCTCCTCGTCTGAGAAGTCTAATTCTAAAAATTGAGCCCCCATACTTTCAACTTGTTCTTTCACCTCTAGTCGAGTATCAAATGCTCGAACAATAGCACCCATGCTATTAGCTGTACCGACAGCAGCTAATCCAGCTACACCAGCACCAATAACCATAATCTTCGCGGGAGGAACTTTGCCTGCTGCGGTTACTTGTCCTGTAAAAAAACGTCCGAAACAATTAGCAGCCTCAATAACTGCTCGATAACCTGATATGTTCGCCATAGCACTAAGAGCGTCCATTTTTTGTGCACGACTAATTCGGGGTAAGCTATCAATAGCGAAAACTGTAGCATTTTTTGATGCAAAATCTTCAAGTAACTCTGAATTCTCAGCAGGCCAAATATAACTTACAATATATGCACCTTTTTTCATTAGCTCTGTTTCGTGAATTCCAGTATTTGAGTTTATCATCGGTGCTCTGACTTTAAGTATAAAGTCTGCTTGCCCCCAAAGATCCTCTGAATTTGGTGATATTATTGCGCCTGCGTCGATAAAATCTTGGTCTTCATAATGAGCTGTTTCACCTGCTGACGACTCAATAATAACCTCATAACCAAGTTTAATTAATTTCAGAACAGAGGTAGGTGTAGCTGCCACCCTTTTTTCATCTGGAAAAATCTCTCTGGGTATACCTAATTTCATCATCAATATTTCTCCGTTGGCGACATTTTCTTAGCTGGTCGTGCTGTAAATGCCAGAAACAAATTACATAATTTTACGATATATTTATTAATTTAATAGTATAACTTTTCAATAGCGTTTCTGCTATAAAAAGAAAATTAGTTCTCTGATGGAACACCTAAGTTATTTACTGCATCAAGAAATTTTATTGCCGGCTCAAAACCAATTTTTGCCGCCTTTGTAAACCACATTGTACCCTTATCTGGATCTTTTTTAACGCCAAGTCCATTGAAATAAAGCCCGCCCAGACCATACATTGCAGCTGCATATCCCTTATTAGCTGCTTTTTCGTACCACGAAATAGCTTGAGTATAACTCTGCTTAACCAGAAGGCCATTTTGATAGAAAGTCCCTAAATCAAACATCGCTCGTGTGTGATCAAGGTTGGCTGCCTTTTTAAAATACTCTATAGCTATTTTTTCGTCTTTACTTACTCCCCAGCCCTCCTTGAAAAGCAAAGCAAGCCCATAAAAAGCTCTTGAATCATTATTTTTATCTGCAAGCATAAGAAGCATTTTATAACCCTGCTCCGGGTTTCCATTTCTGATAATGCTGTAAGCATCCTCAGTTGAGGCGCTATGAGACCATGAAATCCAAAAAATAAAAAAAGTCAAACTTAAGTAATATGATATATTTTTCATTGATATTGCCTAGCAGTTAAAAGTAAAAATTTATCTTAGTCCTCTGGGAAGTGTTTTGAAACTATAAATGCGAACAACAACTTATATGTATAATAAATTTTTTTATCTTTTCTGTAATCCTTGATAATTTTAAAGAATATATTATATGAAAATATCCAAATATATGGGAATAAGTAATGAGTTTTTCTAATCTTGATTTGTCAGAACCTATACTTAAAGCTTTAGAAGAAAAAAATTATATGCGTGCGACACCAATCCAATTAAAAACAATTCCATTAGTATCTGCGGGTAGAGATCTTATAGCCAGCGCTCATACTGGGACTGGTAAAACAGCAAGTTTTTTACTCCCATTACTTCAAATATTGCTAAATCTAGAAAGAGCTAAACAAAGCCAAGCCAAATCATTAGTATTGGCACCAACGAGAGAGCTTGCTATTCAAATAGGAGAGCATGCCCGTCAGTATGCTAAGTTTATTTCACTTAAGATAAATGTGGTACATGGGGGAACTAAAATTAATCCGCAAATGATGGATCTACGCAAAGGTACTGATATCCTTATTGCTACCCCTGGCAGGCTTTTAGATTTAACAAGCAAGAATGCAGTCAAATTTTCAAATTTGAAAGTATTAGTGCTTGATGAAGCAGACCGCATGCTAGATCTTGGCTTTTCAGACGAAATAAAGGAGATATTGTCACTTCTTCCAAATAATCGACAAAGTCTAATGTATTCAGCTACCTTTTCGAAAAAAATTTTGAGTCTTTCTAAAAGTATATTAAATAATCCTGTTGAAGTATCAGTTTCGTTAAGAAATACCCCAGCAAATTCAGTAAAGCATCAAGTTTTTTCTGTAGATAAAAGACTCAAATTTGAGCTACTCTTAACTTTAGTTTCCCTTCAAAAATTCAATCGGATTCTGATTTTTACTAATACAAGAAAAAATACGGAGCTTGTTTCGTCATTCTTAAGTAAAAAAGGTTTGGATACTTCAACGCTTCACAGCGGCAAAAATCAATACATAAGATCTAAACGCCTCTCTGAATTTAAAAAAGGATCTATCAAAATCCTAATTTCTACTGATGTTGCTGCTCGCGGTATTGATATCAGCAATCTAGAATGTGTTATTAACTTTGAATTACCCAAAATTGCTGAAAACTATATCCATAGAAGCGGTCGAACTGGAAGAGCAGGAAATGCCGGAAAAGCTATATCACTTGTAAGTGCTGATGAATTTGAAAATTTACAAAAAATCGAAGCTTTAATGAATAAAGTGTTACCAAGAAAAACATTTGAGGGTTTTGAGCCTGAACATAAACTTCCAAATTCAGAGACGGGAAATAAACCGAAAAGAATTAGAAAAAAGAAACTTAAACTTATAAAAAAGAACATCAAGTTTATTGCGGGTTTAGACCTCCAAACTAGAAAACCAAATTTATAAAAAATTAATTATTCTCTAATATATAGGTGTACTTAGTAGCTCACTTAAATGTCGATCGACTTGATCGATATAAAGTGGATCCATACCGAATAAACCGAGGTGACCCCAATCTGTCCCAATAACTCTAAGCTCACTATTTGCTGTCATTTTTTGGTTCTCCTCACAGTCTTTTGGAGGAAAAAACATATCTGTGTTGATGGGCATCACAAACATTTTTGCGGTTATTCTATTCAAGGCTTTTTTAAGATCACCACCAGTATTTCTAGCTACATCACCTCTTTGCCACTTCCATGCCAAGGTCAATAAATTATTAGGTTCCATTGGGGCAAAGTATGCCTGTGTGAAGCCCACACAAAAATCTTCTACTGTTGAAAATCCTAAATCCCTCCAAAGTTCTTTCTTAAACATTTCAGTACTGTAACCCATTACAGACCACAGATCAGCATGGCGTCTTAAACCCTCAGATACTGCACTTGGATTTATATAAGTTCCGTGATCCCATTCAGGATCTGATGTAATTGCTTCATTGAGTGTTTTTGTGAACAAAAAATCATGGGGGGTATTTTTAGCTGTCCCTGCGATAGGGGCTGCCCTCTTTACCATATCGGGATATCTTACAGCCCATTCCCAGGTCTGCTGTGCTCCCATTGATCCACCAACAACCAAGGCCAATGAGCTCAAGCCAAATTCTTTAGTTATGAGAATATGTTGAGCGCGCACATCGTCTCCTATTCGAACTTTTGGGAATGATGTACCAGAAGAATTTTTAGAATTGCTTGGTGATGTAGATAGGCCATTACCGATTTGATTAATAATGATGACAAAGTATTTTTTTGGGCTTATGGCGCGCTCGCTTCCTACATAAACCTGCTCCATAATCTTACTGGTCCCTGAGTACCATGTAGTGATAAGGATTGCGTTATCTTTTTTTGAATTCAAAGTGCCAAAAGTGGAGTAAGCAAGTTGACAATTTTTTATAGTTCCCCCTTCCTCCAAATTAAAATCACCAAGATCAAAGAGGGAATATGGGCCATGATTTTCCTGAGAATAATAATTACTTGTTGTCATAGGTTTAACTCATTAAATAAAAACAATTTAACTTTATTAGTGCCTAGTTGTCTAAAAAAAAGGTGACATATCAATTTTTGGATAAGGTTAAAAATATAAAGCATTTACATATTGTGAGATCAGAGAAAATTAAGAAATTTCACAAGAGCAGCCAAACTGTAAAGAACTAGGTGATATTAAGGCTTATTTTTTTACAGAGCGCCCAGCAAAACGTTTGCTGAAGCGATCTATCCTTCCACCTGAATCTGCAACTTTTTGTTTACCGGTGTAAAAAGGGTGGCAAAGCGAACATACATCCAAATGAATTGGATCAGGTTTTGTTGAACCAACTTTTATTACATTGCCACAGCGACATGTAGCTGTAATATTGTAATATTTTGGATGAATATCTATTTTCATGTTTTCATTGCCTCAATGCCTTGCATACCATCGCTTAATCATCATACTGTATAGGTTCAGTGTAGCTGTTTCTAACTATTTGTGCATGTTACCAGAAAACTTCATTCATTCAAGGATTTAAAAAATACTCGATAATGAAAACGATGAATCATATTAATAACCAAACAATCTACCAAATTGCAATTCAGTCGCCATTGAGACGGCTTTTTGACTACCTACCACCTGAAGATATGGTTGATGCATCTTGTGAAAAAATTCTTCAGCCTGGTGTTAGAGTGTTTGTTCCATTCGGGAAGAGAGAGATTATTGGAATTGTAGTTGGTAATAGTAAAAAAACCTCTATCTCAATATCCCGACTTAAACACATTAGATCAGCAATTGATTCAGAATCATTAATTCCTGAATATCTCTTCGATTTATATATCTGGGCAGCTGATTATTATCATAATCCAATTGGAGATTCCCTATTTCAATCGATACCACGTTTACTGAGAAAAGGAAAGAAACTGCCTTCAATAGAAATACAACATTGGGCTTTAACTAAGCTTGGTATGGAGCTACCCATCGTTAATTTATCGAGTTCGCCAAGAAAAAAATATATTATCTCATGGCTCAGGGAGAACGGGCCAGCAACCAAGAAAGAAGTAAAGGAAAAGTTAATCTCCCCCTCAATTTTGAAGGAATTAACTAAAAAAAAACTTATAATGTTGAAGTCATCACTGATAAGCTCCCACGAAATTAAACAAAAAAATATTTTAGCAGAAAAGCCACAGAAACTTTACCCTCAACAACAAAACGCCCTAAAAAGTATTGATTTAAAAAATTTTCACGCATATTTATTATTTGGAGAGACAGGGAGTGGAAAAACTGAAGTTTATCTTCAGGCTATTGAAAAAGTAGTCAGTTTAAAGAAGCAAGCACTGGTTTTAATACCTGAAATTAATCTAACTCCACAGACATTAAGTCGTTTTGAAAATCGCTTTAATGTGAAAATAGCAGTGCTTCATTCAAAATTGACAAATAATGAAAGGGCTATTGCATGGAATATGGCGCGTATAGGAAAAGCTTCAATTATTCTTGGCACTAGATCAGCAATATTCACCCCTCTAAAATCACCAGGGATAATAATTATTGATGAAGAGCATGATGGCTCCTATAAACAACAAGAGGGGTATCGATATTCTGCTAGAGATTTAGCTGTTATTCGTGCGCAAAAAGAGTCAATACCAATCATTTTAGGTTCTGCGACCCCATCAATGGAGTCTTTAAATAACTGTAAAGAAAATCGTTATACAAAATTGATATTATCCCGTCGACCTGAAACATCCTGTCGCCCAGTTTGGTTACCAATAAATATAAGAAAATCTAAACTTATTAATGGCTTTTCCCAAGAGCTGATTGATTCGATAAAGAAAGTGCTACTTGAGGGGAATCAAGCACTAATTTTTCTTAATCGCCGTGGATTTTCTCCTACACTTTCCTGTTATGATTGTGGTTGGATTTCTAATTGCCCTAATTGTGAGGCAAGATTAACGGTTCATAAAAAACCTAATCGTTTATTATGCCATCATTGTGAGTATACAGTTCAAGTTCCGATGACATGTCCATCGTGCGATAGCTCTGAGCTTGAGTTCATTGGCCAAGGAACTGAGCGTATTGAAGGCGTCCTTCAGTCATTATTTACAAATATACAAGTTTTGAGGATTGATAGAGACACAACCCGAAATAAGGCTGCTATGCAGGATGTATTGTCTATTGTTCACTCAGGGGATCCCTGCATATTGATTGGTACTCAAATGTTAGCTAAGGGTCACCATTTCCCTGATGTTACATTAGTGGCAATTTTGGATGCGGATGGCGGACTTTTCAGTCCTGACTTTAGAGCTCCCGAGAGAATGGGTCAGCTCATAACACAGGTAGCTGGTCGATCTGGCAGGGGCAACAAACCTGGATCTGTAATAATACAGAGCAACTATTGTGATCATCCATTCATTTCTTCGCTGATCTTCGAAGATTACCAAAATTTTATTAATGAAATAGCCAAAGAGCGGCATCTCTCAAATCTTCCGCCTTACGGCCACATGGCTCTTATAAGAGCAGAATCAACGGATAATGAAGCTGCAATAAATTTTCTGAGATATTGTAGAAGAATGGCCGAAAATATACTGCCGCCAAGTACTATTATTAGCTATCTAGGTCCTTTGCCTGCCTCGATGGGGAGGAAAAGTGGACGTTTTAGGCACATATTTAGCATTATCTGTAAAGATCGCAAGAAAATCCAAGAAGTTTTGACGAAGCTCTGTAAAAAAGTTGAAATTTCACCTTTAACAAAACGCATTAAATGGTCTATTGACGTTGATCCGCAGGATATCAGTTAGTAGTAATAGTGAACAAAAAATTAATCAAGGCTAGCCTAAATGTTATCTTGACAATACAATATGTTGAATTTTGGAGCTCTTAAGGATATGACAAGAGATTACGCCAAGAAACCTAGCAAAATCAGGACTACAATGAGAATTCGAAAAAAGGGTTCTGCAAAGGTTGATCGCCTTGGTTTTTTAATCATAGGTATTTTTTTTGGTATATTGGCTTCACCTTTGTTAGAGCTATCAAACCCTATAAATCAAAATGAGATCGTAAAATCTGATGAATTTTTAGGGTCGAAAGCTACAAATGATATGATGCCTGAATTTGAATTCTATACATTGTTAAAAGACGCTGAGGTAATAGTTTCAGAAGATTCTGATACAAATATCAATACAGTAAAAAAAAATGAAGCTTCTGTCGATATATTTATGCTTCAGGTAGGGTCATTTAAAACTAACCTTGAGGCAGAGATATTTAGAAAAAAATTGGCGCTTCTTAATTTAAATATCTCAGTTGAGGTGGTCACGACGAAAAATAACGAAGTATGGAATCGAGTAGTGATAGGGCCATTTAGTAATCTGGTAGAGATGAATAAAGCTCAGAAAGTTTTAGATGGTAATAAAATTGACTCGCTATTGCTTAAAAGAAAAAAACTATAATTGAAGGTAGTATAAAATTAGCATTTCTTGTAATTATTAAGCAAAATATAAGTTGCTCCAGTACCTCCGTGTTGAGGCTGAGCACTATGAAATGCTGAAACTGTTTTAATTTCTTTTAACCAGCTATTTGTCCAACTCTTCAGTAAAGCGGGCCTCTCTCTACCCTCTCCCCTACCGTGTATTACAAGTGCGACGCTAAAGCCCTCATCTAGACATTCCTCTATGAAATTAAAAAATTCAATTTTCGCCTGTCTGACGCTCATATTATGGAGATCGATTATCGATTGAAAATAAAGTTTTCCCTGTCGTAACTTTTTAAAAATTTTACTATCAAGATTTTTTTGTTTAAAACTTAAAATTTCTCTTGGATCCAATTGATTGAAATTATCCTCAGATGAAAAAGCGCTAAAGTAATTGGTAGTCATTTTTTTTTCGGTGTCACTTTTGGTTTCTTCATCTAAAACTCTAACTTTATTTTTTGACAAATTAACCCTATTAGCATTCAAACGTTTTACATCTGACATTTGCTTCTGAAAGAACTTTAAATCATCATCATTCATAAAATTCTCATTAATTTAATAAAAGGGTATCAATTAATCTTAGCAAAGGATTATTGAAATCCATATCAAAGCTAATAGTATTATAGACAATAATACTGCTGCAGAGCCTTGATCCTTTGATCGGGCTGATAAATGATGATTATCAAGACTGATCCTGTCGACTGTATTTTCTATAGCTGAATTTATTAATTCAACTATTAGCACAACCAATACTGATGATATTAAAATAGTTAACTCTATCCAGGTGTCAGCCAAAAATGGAGCTAAGGCCAATAATAAAACCCCTATATAAACCTCTATCCTAAACGCTTCCTCATATTTAAAGCATGACTTAATACCATGATATGAATATTTAACTGGGCGTGAAATTCTTCGTTTTAAAAATGCTAGAAAGTGCAATTTTGCTGTATAGTTTTTTTTTGATTCATCATTTTTCATTATTTTTAATAAAGATTTTCCTCGAAAAAAAATTGGTAAAACATTAGCTATTTGTAATGATAGCTTGATTCATTTCTCTAGAAGGCTCTTCCTCTTCTGGACATCCAACTATTTTTGATGGCACACCAGCAACAGTCGTATGGGGTGGAACTGGCTCAAGAACAAGGCTTCCTGCCCCAACTTTCGCGCCGGTTCCTATTTCTATATTACCAAGTATTTTCACACCTGCAGCAATCATCACGCCGGATCGAATTTTTGGATGCCTATCGTCAGCTCCTAATCCTGTTCCGCCCAAAGTGACAGAATGTAAGAGGGAGACATTATCATCTATCACTGTTGTTTCACCTATAACTAGGCCAGTTGCATGATCAATCATGATTCCTCCGCCAATCTTTGCAGCAGGGTGAATATCTACAGAAAAGACCTCTGAGGCTCTATTTTGTATATACAACGCTAAATTTTTTCTATTTTTTTTCCAAAGTATATGGCTTACGCGATGTGTTTGAAGCGCGTGAAAACCCTTGAAATAAAGAAGGGGTAAGTGATATTTATCACAAGCAGGGTCTCTCTCGATATATGCAATTAAATCCATTCTCACTTGCTTTCTAACTGTATTATCGGAAAAGAGTACCTCTCTTATAATTAATCGCAGTGAATCATGACTGATAGTATTGCTTTTCAGATGCTCTGCCAAAATCCAAGACAGGGCATCCTCCAAAGAATCCTGATTAAATATCGCGGTTCGCAAAAAATTTTCTAACAGCCTCTCTTCTTTCAGACATACCTGGCACTCTGAAATGATATCTGCCCATAACGAATCCTCTTCAAAAAATTTAGATTCATCTAACTGAGTGAGTTTTGATCCATGCTGATTTTTTTTCATATTAAGCTTTTCATTTTTTTATTTTTAATGAATCTTATAAATATTTCATCAAGGTTAGTGGACACAATATCGCTAAAAATTAACTTATCTGTATTAATGATCGTATTGATATATGAAATATTTAATGCATTTTCAAATCTTTTTGCTAGTGGAGTATAACTTATGTGCCAAGGTTCTATGGCAACACCTCCGTTATCAACAGAATACGGTACACTGAAATCAAAATTTATTGATTCATTTCTCAACCATTTCGATAACTCATAAAAAGGTCCACCTGAATTATATTCTGCAGGCATTAGCCGAGGTTGATATGATTCAGGAACTGCGGCTGCATCCCATACATCGATATCAGTGCCCCAATGATGTCTGGAGCAACCGGGCAGTGCAGACCAACGCAAAATTGCAAAAACCTTTTGTATTTTCGATAGTTTATTTGAGTCTAGGGGTTGCCCAAGAGAATCTAATACTTCTCTTTTTCCTGAGGCTTTTTCATTCCAAATTGTAAGCTGACGTTCATATAGGCGAAAGCTACTAGCTATCCTGAGGTCAAAACCCTGTTTTTCTGCGGCATATTTTAGCATACAGAACGGCTTTAAGACCTCAGCATGCATTAAAAATTTGTCGTCATAGTTAGCTAAATGCAACTGCGTTTTTCCACTCAAAATGTCTTTAGTTATCTGCATTTTACCGGCCTAGCTATAATATTTTAAAACTTAAGTTTTAAATATGTCATATTTTTAACACTCAGGGATTTATAAAAACTTATCAGTTAAGTTGATTTGTCCAGATTTTTCTATAACAAAGGGGAGTTTCCACCATACAGAACTAACTTTGGTGACTAGTCCATACTTGATAATGCCATCTTTATTTTTTATTGCTGACTCTAGAACCCTAAAAGCTGAAAAAATATTCATAGTAACCTTAAATTCAACTTGGGTTTTCCCCAGGGCGGGGACTGCTTTTAATCCATATACTATTCCAGTTATTTGCTCAATATTCTCAAGGTCTAATCGGTAAGAAAACTTTGATATATGCATGTCTTCATTGGTCGGATTCTCGATCTTAAAACGAACGATGATGACTTGATTCAAACCTTTCCGCTCTAACGTTTCTAGATGGGTAAGCGTTATATTAGGCTTTTGATGTTCATTACTAATCATTGCACATGAAGCCAAAACTGAACTTAGTGCAAATAAAAGAATTAATTTTGCCACTTTCATTAAAGCTTCATTATTAGGCAAAAGTTCATTTCAACTAATCGATCATTTCTAGTCATACTGTCTACATTACCAAATAGATTGATACTTTCCAGTAAAATAACCATTTATATTTATATTTTATGTCATTACGGCTGGGGTGATAATAACTACATATACATTTTTGTATTGAATTTGGAGGATTCCACCCCATTAATAACTATAATAGTGTAAGAATTATCATTTATAACTTAAACATAAATTCATTAAAGGAGAAACTCTTGGAGCAATATCACGGAACTACAATCCTATCGGTACGTCGAAACGGCAAAGTGGTTATAGGTGGCGATGGTCAAGTGACTTTTGGAAATACAGTTATGAAAGGTAATGCCAAGAAAGTTAGGCGACTCTTTAATGACGAGGTAATTGCTGGTTTTGCTGGAGGTACTGCTGATGCTTTCACTCTCTTTGAACGATTTGAAGTTAAGCTTGAACAACATGAAGGAAATTTAACTCGCGCAGCTGTTGAGCTAGCTAAAGACTGGAGATCAGATCGTATTTTAAGAAAATTGGAAGCTCTACTCGCAGTTGCAAATAAGGATGCATCTCTAATAATTACGGGTAATGGGGATGTGATTCAACCTGAGGATGATTTGATAGCCATCGGTTCAGGCGGACCATTTGCACAAGCAGGGGCTAAAGGATTGATCGAGAATACTGATCTTGATGCAAAATCTATCGTAGAAAAAAGCCTTGAGATTGCTGGTGATATTTGTATCTATACGAATCATAATCGTACGATAGAAGTATTAGATTTCAACAAAAATTAACTTTTTAAAATTATACCCTTATGAGGCTTTATCATTATGTCCAATATGACACCTCGTGAAATTGTTCACGAATTAGATACCCATATCATAGGCCAACAAACAGCTAAGCGATCTGTTGCAATTGCCCTGAGAAATCGATGGCGACGTATGAATCTAGACAGAGATTTACGATCCGAGGTTACACCAAAAAATATACTTATGATTGGTCCAACTGGTGTAGGTAAAACTGAAATAGCAAGAAGATTAGCTAAATTAGCTAATGCACCATTCGTAAAAGTTGAGGCAACGAAGTTCACTGAGGTTGGTTATGTTGGAAAAGATGTAGAGTCAATCATTCGTGATTTAGTCGAGGTTTCAATAAAAAAATTACGCGGCCAGGAAATCCATAAAGCTAAACATAGAGCTGCGGATAATGCTGAAGAAAGAATTCTAGACGCATTATTGCCACCGTTAAAGAGTGATTCAACAGATCAGAATGAATCTTCTAGCCGCCAGCTTATGCGAAAAAAACTCCGCGAAAATCTTTTGGATGATAAAGAAATAGAAATTGATGTTAGCAGTGTTACACCGGGTTTTGAAATCATGGCTCCTCCTGGTATGGAGGAAATGACAAATCAGTTACAAAATATGTTCTCGTCTATTGAAAAAAATAAAAAAAATAAACTCAGAATGACAGTAGCTCAGGCTATGGCGAGACTTACAGAAGAAGAAGCCTCCAAACTTATCAATGAAGAAGAGCTCAAAGTTCGAGCAGTAGAGTCTGCCGAAGAAAATGGAATCGTTTTTATCGATGAAATTGATAAAGTTGCGAAGAGTAGTCCAAATACTGGTGCTGACGTCTCTCGAGAGGGTGTACAGCGGGATCTTTTACCCTTGATCGAAGGTTGTACTGTAACGACTAAATACGGAATGATAAAAACAGATCATATTTTATTTATTGCTTCTGGTGCGTTTCACTTGTCAAAGCCATCAGATTTAATTCCAGAAATGCAAGGTAGACTACCAATAAGAGTTGAGCTCAATTCACTCACCAGTAAAGACTTTGAAAAAATTCTTACAGAGCCCAGAGCTTCTCTCACAGAGCAATATCATAAGTTACTCGAGACAGAGGGTCTTAATGTAGTTTTTCATTCCGATGGCGTTAGGCGTATTGCCGAAATTGCTTACGAAATTAATGAGCGTACAGAAAATATTGGCGCACGAAGACTACATACCATAATGGAAAAACTACTTGAAGAGATTTCTTTTAATGCCTCTGATCTTGCGGAAGAAGGGAAAAGTATTGATATTAATCTAGAATATGTAAATAAGCAGTTAAACCACATATCGCAAGATGACGATCTATCAAGGTTTATCTTGTGATTAAAAATTGATTTTAGAAATAAATCATATTGAAAATGGTGGAAAAAGTGGTACCAAAAGAAATTAAACTTAATAAAAAAGAAGGGAGTTTATATTTAAATTATGAAAAAATTGGCAGTTTCCTTTTGTCTGGTGAATACCTCCGCGTAAATTCACCTAGCGCAGAAGTCAAAGGTCATGGCAAAGGACAAGGCATCCTTCAGGATGGTAAGAAATTTGTAAAAATTACTGCTGTTGAATCTATCGGTAATTATGCAGTAAGACTTACTTTCAGTGATACTCATAACAGCGGTATATATAGTTGGAATTTTCTATACAATCTTGCTGTTAATTACGATTCTTATTGGAACAACTACCTAGATGCATTAAATAATACTGGGAAATATCGCGATCCAAATCGTCGGACTATAAGGCTTGTTTAAATTATCTATAAACTTTCCGTAACTGTATGTAGAAAACTATTATTAAAATAGAGGTTATTATGGCTGTTATCAGATGGATTTTAGGGGTTTTTATATTATCACTTAACTGGATCTTTTCACCGAAATCAATAATGAGGAATTCTATTTTGCAAAATGAGATAGATAAAAAATTTGCTAGTTTTACTTTATATCACTACCCTGCCTGTCCTTTTTGTGTGAAAGTCCGTAGAGTCATGAAAAAATACAATTTATCTATAAATCTTATAGACCCAAGAGATTCTGAAATTGGAATGCAAGATCTAGTGCAAGGCGGAGGGAAACTCAAGGTTCCTTGCCTTAGAATCCATGAAAATAGTAAAGACACAATCTGGATGTATGAATCATCAGCCATTATCAGTTTCCTTAAGTCTCAAACACCCGAAGCCTATGAGGCCAATAATGAAAAATAAAGTAACTGCTGGTTCATGCCTCTGCGGAAAAGTGGCTTATGAATTTTCTGGCAATTTAGGAATTTTTCAATACTGTCACTGCAGTAGATGCAGAAAATTTACGGGCAGTGCTTTTGCTTCTAATATATTGATTGCTATAGACCATTTCAGATGGATTTCAGGCAGTCACTTAGTTGTAAGATTTGAACCCAAAGAAACCAAGCACTTTGCCACATCCTTTTGCAAAAATTGTGGTTCCTCTTTACCGTGGCAAGCTAAAACAAATAAGGCTATCGTAGTACCTGCAGGCACAATCGATACTGGTACAACAATAGCCCCATCACAAAATATTTTTTGGGACTCCAAAGCATCATGGTTTAAACATTCAAGCGATCTTGTAAAACACGACAAGTTACCCATAAAATAATTGCTATAGTTAAGTATTTTCTATTCGCTCAGTACTTCTTCTTGATCAGCGAAGGTTATCTCCCTAACTAATTTTTCTGTGGTATCTCTCAAAAGCTCCCCAACAACTTTTTCATACTTTACTGGATCAATACGGAGCTCATATGCGCGTAAGTCTTCATTTTTTTCTGATAGGCTTGAAATCCAATCCATAGCCTTTTCTCCGAGATTAGCAGCTTGGGATTTTAAATTCGATTCACTAGGCCTTGTTTCTCGTTTTATTTCTTTTTGTTTAACAATTGACTTTGCAGTAGCTCTTTTAAGTATCCCAACTTTCGTATTTCTTTTGATAGATTTCCCTAACTTTACATTCACAACAGAGCTTTCACAGTACCCCTCGCATTTAGTGGCTTGCAATCCAAAAAATTGCATACGAGACCCCTTAACAACTGAAATTTTTTGTTCTACATCTATACTATATGGAGATGTTGATCTGGGATTAATTTTTTTATCAATATGGCTAACATAAAAGGTTATGTTCATAACCGAAGCATTCATCTCATCCATAATTTTTTTTATTTGCTTTCCTCTGGTCGCATCCAAATCAGACGATTTCATCCCTGTCGGTGATACCGATGTAGCAGCTGGGCCATATAATGTTTCCTCTAGCTCAATTAAACCCGAGTTTGAAAAGCTGGTATAAGTTGGCGAGCTATCTAAAGATTCGGTTGGAAGTATCTCGATACCCTGTTTTTTCATTTCTAATATAAAATCTTCGTAAACTTTATCTGTAATCTTTTGCATTAAATCATTAGATAACCTAGATATTTTTGATTTTACCACTTCTTTATCTTCGCCAACCTTAGTGTGCACAGGATTATTCTTGTTATAAAAAATTATCTCGAAGTAGGGAACTACAGCACGATTTTCACTCCTAATGGTATTTTTTTGACCGGATACTTCTATATCTTTTGAAGGAGGAAGGGAAATGGATGACTTTTCCTTTATGAATGGAGCTAAATACTCTGATTCTTTTATAGTTGTGCATGCAGACATCAAAAAAATAATTATAGATATAGTAATTAAGCGCATTTTTTGGGTATCCTTTATTTTCCTAAATCTACTATCTAGTTATTTATAGTAACATACCATTTTAGTAAGCATTGTACGATATCGAATCAATAGAAATTATTTGAAAAAAAACGGTAAGTTTTAATTTATCGTTAAATGATAACTAAATCGATAACTAAAACCTCAAGGACACTCGAGACTCAGAGGTGTATAATGGTTATTTATTAAGAACAAACATATATTTTATAATGGAAGATAATAAAACAACACATTTTGGCTTTGAGCAAGTTCCTGTTGAAGAAAAAGCAACCAAAGTAGCTGATGTATTCCGCTCAGTCGCTGGAAAATATGATCTGATGAATGATCTTATGTCTGTTGGTATTCATAGGTTATGGAAGCGTTACGCTGTAAATCTTTCAGGGGTAAGGGCCGGTCAGTCAGTCTTAGATGTAGCAGGTGGAACAGGTGATCTTACACTCAAATTTTCAAAAATAGTAGGTGAGAAAGGTAAGGTTGTTTTATTAGATATAAATGAATCTATGTTGAAAATTGGTCGGGATAAATTAATTGATGCAGCCTGCTCAAATGAAGTTTTTTATACACTTGGTGATGCTCAAAATTTACCATTTCCGGATAATACATTTGATTGTATAACTATTGCTTTTGGCTTAAGAAATGTGACTGATAAAGAAATGGCTTTAAGGTCAATGTACAGAATTCTCAAGTCTGGCGGCAGGCTATTAATATTAGAATTCTCCGAGCCATCGAGTGCATTTCTCAAAAAAACGTACGATTTCTATTCATTCAAGCTGCTTCCAAAAATTGGGAAATTTGTTGCGAATGATTCACAAAGTTATCAATATTTAGCTGAATCAATTCGTATGCATCCAGATCAAACTACTTTAAAAAATATGATGGTTCAAGCCAATTTCTCAGATACAGAATACTATAATATGACTGGTGGAATTGTTTGTCTGCACAGAGGTTTTAAAACTTGATCCTAAATTTCATAAAAAAAAATTTCTCTAAGCGCGATAAAGATCCTGAAATAAAAGCACTTGAGTCTCTAATAAATAAGGCGATGGATTATGACCCGTCTACTCGCTCTTGCTTTACTAACCTGATCGGGAAAATACTTAAGATAGAGTGTACGACACCAAACTTATCTATGTATATTTTATTTAAAACCGGATCAATTCAGTTAAAAAAGCAACATAAAAATCCTGCTGATCTCAAACTGAAGGGGACTGGTTTATCTTTTACGTCACTGTATATCAATATAGATGAACAGGTATCATTTTTCGATTCTGGTATAAATGTTTCTGGTGATCAAGAAATGTTAAGACAGCTTCAAAAACTATTTAAAAATTTAGATATTGATTGGGAAGCGGCGCTTGCTGATATAATTGGTGATATTCCTGCATATGCAGTCGCAAAATCGCTCAGATCGTCTCATCAATGGAAAAAAAAGATATTAAAACAAACAACCCTATCAGCTATTGAGTTTGCACAAGAAGAAATCAAAGTAATACCAAATTCTATTCAAGCTGATGGTTTTGGTGATGCCATAAAAAAATTACAAAATGAAGTTGAACGCATTGGTATGCGAGTTGATAGGCTTGCAGCTAAACTTAAAAATTTAGCTCAAACAAAGTTAGTGCCCAGAACTAAAAAGGGGTGAATTGAAGAGCAATGAAAATTAATCGTTTAACCACAATTATTGGCTTTTGTATTCGTTATCGTCTTGATACTTTCATCAATAGGGCCAAGCTTCCCTTGAAGCTAAGATTACCTCTATTATTTACAAAAATTTTTCCTAAAATACAAAAGAATAGAGGAGAACGTCTTAGATATGCCCTCGAGGGGCTCGGTCCTATATTTGTAAAATTTGGTCAGCTTCTTTCTACGAGACCAGACTTAATTCCCCCCGATATTTGTAGCGAACTAAGCAGGCTTCAAGATAATGTTCCTCCTTTTGATAATAACGAATTCATAAATATTGTCGAAGAAGCGCTTGGTAAAAAAATCAATGATCTCTTCTTAAGCTTTGACCGTCAGCCTCTAGCATCGGCATCAGTCGCGCAGGTCCATTCTGCGGTACTACCAAATGGTGAAAAAGTAGTAGTGAAAGTTATTAGGCCTGGCATTGAACGCATTATAGAACAAGATATTGAACTAATGCTTTCTATAGCTAAATGGTTAGAAAATAATACTTTGGATGGGCGAAGAATGAAGCTTACAGAAATAGTAAGTGACTATAAAATAACAATTTTTGATGAATTAAATTTACAAAGAGAAGCGGCTAATGCTTCCATGCTCAGACGTAACTTCCAAGACTCTTCAATGCTCTATGTCCCTAATATTTATTGGAAGCACACCAATCAAAAGGTTATGGTCATGGAGCAAATTTACGCTGCACCTGTAACCGATATAGCTACATTAAGAAAACATGATGTTGATTTTAAGATTTTGGCTGAAAGAGGTGTTGAAATTTTTTTTACGCAAGTTTTTGAGCATAATTTTTTTCATGCTGATATGCATCCAGGAAATATTTTTGTTGACTATAGCAAGCCGAAAGAGCCTAAGTATTTAGCAATAGACTGTGCAATTATAGGGACTCTTTCAGACGCTGATCAGTATTATCTGGCAAGAAACTTACTAGCTATTTTTCGACGCGATTATAAGCAGGTTGCAGAATTGCATATTTTATCTGGCTGGGTTCCTGAAGAAACGAATGTAGGTGATTTTACCGCAGCTATCAGATCGGTGTGTGAACCTATTTTTGGCCTCCCATTAAAGGAAATTTCGTTCGGTTATCTTTTGGTTAGCCTATTTCAAACTGCTCGACGGTTTGATATGGAAGTTCAGCCATCTCTAGTGTTACTCCAGAAGACACTACTTAATATTGAAGGACTAGGTCGCCAGTTATATCCTGATCTAGATTTATGGGAAACAGCTCACCCTTTCCTTGAGCGTTGGCTTAAGAATAGATTTAAACCAAAAGCCTTGATAGAGAAATTAAAACGATATGGTCCTGAGTGGCTAGAGCAATTACCGCAATTACCGCAGATGATTTTTCAAAACCTAGAGAATATTCAAAAAAATAATAAAAAATCTGAGGAACTCGTTCCAATAAAGTCTGAACCCAAAAAGTTTGTTTTTTATCGCTGGATAGGGTTCACTTTTATTGGAGGCGGTCTTAGTTTGGGCTTTTCAGATTGGGTAGAGATAACAAATAATATACCCCAAAATAGTCTACTACTTGTTGGAATTGGATTATTAATACTACTTTTTAAGTAGTGCTCCTTTTAACAATTATATACTCCTAAAGTATTTTAGAAGGAAATGAATATTGCTGTTATAGGAACAGATGTCATAATGTTAACTATGAATAAATTTCTTAATGACATTGTGTGGAATGAGGATGGCTTATTTCCCGTTATAGTTCAAGACGACACCTCAAGTAGAGTGCTCATGTTTGCTTGGATGAATAGGGAAGCATTAGAGCTCACAGTGAGAGAACAACGTGCAGTTTTCTGGTCTCGATCCAGAAAAAAATTATGGCGTAAAGGAGAAGAATCGGGGTATATACAATATATAAAAGAAATTCGCCTAGACTGTGATGGTGATGTATTAATTATAAAAGTTGAGCAAGTAGGTGGGATATCTTGTCATACAGGCAGAACGTCATGCTTCTATAAAGTTTTAAAAAATAATGAATGGAAAAGCATCGACCCTGTTATTAAGGATCCAAAAGAGATTTATAAATGAATATTGATGTGTTGAGCAAACTGACTGAGATCATTGAAGGTCGAAAAAAATCTGACCCTGCAGACTCTTATGTTGCATCGCTAAATCACCAAGGATTAAATAAGATTTTAGAGAAACTAGGTGAAGAGAGTGTTGAAACTCTTTTGGCTGCTCGTGATGCAGAGCAAAGTGGAAACACCGAAAAACTTGTCTATGAAACAGCAGACCTTTGGTTCCACTCATTAGTTATGCTCTCTTATTTAGGAGAAGACGCGTCTTCTGTGCTAAAAGAATTGGAACGAAGATTTGCTCTATCTGGTCTTGAAGAAAAAAGACAACGTAAAAAGAAATAGAAATTTAGCAAGGATGATTTAAACAAAAAAAGAGAAGCTACTATGATACCTGGATGGCAAGAATTACTAATTATCTTAGTCATTATTGCAATAATTTTTGGAACCAAAAAATTACGTAATATAGGCTCTGATTTAGGAGGCGCTGTTAAGGGTTTTAAAGACTCAGTGTCTAATGATGTGTCAAGCAAAGATAGCGCCCCTGCAAATGATAAAGACAAAGATTCTAAAAAAGAAACTGTAGAATAGTTCGTTATGCACAGGGGAAAATGGGGTTAACTTATGTTTGATATTGGCTTCATGGAGATACTCTTAATTGCGGTGGTGTCTCTAGTCGTTATGGGGCCCAAAAGGCTTCCGCATGCTGTTCGTCAGGTAAGTCTCTGGGTCGGGAGGATTAAGCAAGTTTTTTCCACAGCCCGCAAGCAACTTGAAGATGAGGTAGGCATGGACGATATTAAGCGGCAACTTCATAATGAAAAAATCATGCAAGATCTCAATACACCAAAGACTGAAAAAAAAATATTTGAAAAAAATACTCCTGAAAATACCTCAAAATGAACGTTAAAGAGTCCTCAATAAAACCGATGGTTGCACATCTTTTAGAGATGAGAAACCGATTACTGCAATGCATACTCGTTGTGCTGTTTATTTTTTTAGGATTATTCGCTTATAGTAACGAATTATATTTATATTTATCCGATCCTTTAGTTGCGAGTCTTCCATTAAATTCTTCGATGATTGCTACAGACGTTACTTCACCGTTCATGACTCCATTCAAGCTAACGCTTGTGTTATCGATATTTATAGCAATGCCATTTATTCTCTATCAAGTTTGGGCTTTTGTTGCTCCTGGTCTATATAAACGAGAAAAAATGATAGTAGTTCCATTGTTTCTTTCCAGTGTATTGTTATTTTATGCTGGGATGGCTTTTGCCTACTATCTTGTTTTCCCCTTAGTGTTCTCATTCTTCACGAGCGTAAGCCCAGATGGTGTGCTTGTGATGACGGATATCCGAAGTTATTTAGATTTTGTCCTTAAGCTTTTTTTTGCTTTTGGATTAAGTTTTGAAATTCCTGTAGCAATTGTTATTTTATCCTGGATGGGTTTGGTGGACCCCAGCCGTCTTGGAAAAAAACGCCCCTATATATTCGTATTATGCTTTAGCCTCGGTATGCTATTAACACCACCAGATGTGATTTCACAAATTCTTTTAGCGATACCAATGTGGTTGTTATTTGAACTTGGTTTAGTTTTGAGTAAGGCTATTTCAAGTAAATCAGAGACATAAAATAAAAGCTCTAAATTAACCACGCAAAATGCTCCACAATTTATCGATTCCTTGCTGGAGAAATAATAAATCTTTGGTGGACTCACTCTCATAATCAAGGCCATACAATCTGACCAAATCTATGTCTGGATGACCAAAAGCAGAGTATTCCCAATCTATAAGAAATATTTGATTATCTTTTTCTATTAAGTTACCCGGCACAATATCTTGATGATTAATTACTGGAGACCACACTTTACTATCAAGAGTAACTGCTACAGCCATCAATTCATCATAAAACTTATTTTTTCTGGGATTACTAGTGGCTACTAATTGCTTTATATAGTTTTGACAATATTTAGAATATTTTCGTCTTTCCAGAAAAAAAGGAACTTTGACATTTTTTATCTTATTTATAACCGAGAAGACTTTCTCTTTATTCGAAGGAATAGCAAAGTCTTTGTTTGTCCATTGATATCCTTCAATGAAATCACTAACTAATACATTTTTATCAGCAAAATAAATTTTAGGTGAAATATTTAAGCTTTCAATTAGTGCGAGAATCTTGATCTCTCTTTGGCGATCAAAGCCTAAATTTTCGTTATTTTGGTTATTCACCCTAATAACAATCTTGTTGAAACCGGATATAGTCAGGAAGGATCGATTGGTAGAACCACCCAATAACTCACGCTCAACCTTGGGCTTTTCTGATAATGAAATATTCCAGTTTTTCCAGCCAGCTATTGCTTGTTCTAATAGGTACACTTGCTTGCTCAGGATCTGTTATATGAAAGATAGCGCTTACGCCACTCATAATAACCTATTATGGACAAAATCATGTATAAAACAAAAAGTATAGCTGTCTGGTAGAGATCTTGACTTAAATATAAATATATCGAAACTGCATCTATAGCGATCCAATACAACCAGTTTTCAAGTATTTTTCTTGCCACCATTATTGTTGTTGCTATTGACGATAATGCAGCGAAAGAATCTAGATATGGAAATTTTGAGTCAGTATATAACCCTAAAAAATAACCTATAAATAACGATAAACTAATCACTGAAATAACTATAAAAATATGAAGAGACGAGCTAAGACATTTAATAGGTAGGCCCGACTTTCTATCTCCACCTTTGCGCCATTGATACAAACCATAAATAGACATAAGGGCATAGAAGATATTAAGCAACGAGGCCATATAAAGGCTAGAATTGATGAAAATCCAAATATAAATAGCTGCACTAAAAAAAACAAAATACCAACACAAGCTATTCTCTCTTACAGCTAAAAATAGGTAGATAATCGCCAGAATAACGGCTAACGTTTCAATACTAACCCAGTTAAAATTTATAAAATTTTCCAAAATCAGTTAATCTCATAGATAAAGTTAAATTTGTGTGACTAGAAACTATATTTGGCTGTAGCCCCAATCACTCTAGGTTCACCATATTGATAATATGGCTCTACTACATAATTTTTTCGCGGATCATTACCAAAGGCTCCAAACCCTCTCACAATGACATCGCGATCATTAAGATTTCGGCCCCATAGAGAAAAGCTCCATTTGCCAAACTGATAATTTAAATGAGAATTTAATAGCTCATAACGATTAGATTTTGCATTATGTCGAGGAGAAAGACTAAATTCCTCTTTTCCCTCGAGTTCTATACCCATAGTGAGATTATTTGTAAGACGTATATCCGTGCCAAGGGAGAACTGATAAGAAGGGGCATGGGCTTGTTTATGCCCACTCATATCTTTCGGTGAGGGGTTGGCTGCATATTTATCAACATCAATATGTGAATAACTCTTATAATCTTTGAATATTGCCCTAAGCAGTCCCAAGCTTCCATAGATATCTACATTATTAAGAGCAATCCACCTAAACTCCATCTCAGCACCATAATTTGCTCCCTTTTCGGCATTTTCAATATAATCAGTAAATGAACATGCTTCTCCAACATTACAGTCTACCAGAGATTGTTTAACCTGCATTTTACGACGGTCCTGATAGAAGATAGCTAACTGGCTATTCAGTGTTCCATCAAGCCAGTCCGCTTTGATTCCAGTTTCATAATTCCAAAGGTACTCTGTATCAAAGCTTCTATTTTTTGGATCCAACGAAGAACTACTATTGACCCCACCCGCCTTATAGCCGCGTGAAATCAAGCTATAAATCATAATATCGTCAGTCATTAAATACTCTAGTCCAATCTTACCTCCCCATAAGCGCTCTCCAGTGTCGTAATTGACCGATGGACTTCCAGAGTAATCTCCTTTTCTATACTCTAATCTCAATCCTGAAGTTAACCTTAATTTATCATTAAGCTGCGTACCCAATTGTCCATAAATAGCGAAGTTTTTTGTATCAAAATCACTCGAAAAATCTGAATAAAGTGTCCGCTTGCGCAATAGAGATTCTTCCTGATCTTTAAAATAAATCCCGGTTACCCAATCGGTTGATCCATTAAAAATTAAACTCTCAGCTTTTGACACTAGGCGGAAATCAATTGTGGTTGTCCTTTTATCTCGAATATAGTTATCAAAAGATTCAAATGCAGCATAACCGCAAGTGTAATCTGAACAGATTGAGTTATAGCTCCAGTCCTCGTCAAAACCATATTCCAGATCACTACTTGAATGGCTAAAAAGAGAAATTACGTCAAATTCCTTATTTTCTGTCCATCTACTCTCGAGAGAAAATGCAATAGTTTCTTGACGATCGTGACCAGGTTGATCGGATAAAGTATCACGCGTATTGTCTAGCGAAAACGTGTCATAGCCATTATCTGCATCAAAGTATAATCCAGAGAAACTGAAATTAAGGTACTGATTAGCTTGAAGATTCAACTTAAGTCTTAAAGTTTGCTCATCAATACCATTAGTATCATCTCGACCAAGGAAATCATTATCTGTATAGCCATCTCTTTTTGACCGCTGCATAGCAAAACGATATCCTAAATCACTAGTTATGGGGCCACTTAATATAGTAGAAACAGTCCTTCTCTCGTATTCACTAATTGAGGAGTTAATAGCGCCTTTAAATTTTTTTGATGGATCATTAGATCGCATATCAATTAGTCCAGCCATGGCATTTGCACCATAACTTGTGCCTTGAGGACCTTTAAAAATCTCAATTTGTTTTATATCTAAAGTAGTTGCAGCACCACCTAAACCGGTAAAGTCAATTCCATCTATGTAAAGGCCTACAGAGGGATTTATTGGTTCGACATATTGGCTTCGTTCGCCAATACCACGAACTTGAAAGAATTTGCCTCTTGAAGAAGAACTTGAAAAATTCACATTGGGAGCTAGATTAAGAACCTGCTCTATGTGCTCTGCATCACGCCTTTCAAAATCCTTAGTGTCGATAACAGTAACGCTATTAGCACTATCCATTATATTAATGTCACGAAAATCCGCTTTAATGATAATTTCAGAGAGTACGGATGACTCTTCTCTGTCTTGAGTCCTTTTAGAATATATTTTGGTATCAGCTCCAGGTTTTATGGATTCTAAGATATCTGTGGTGCCTTGAGCATATGTATTTAAATGAAGTATAGCGAAGAATATCACCATCAAAATTGTTGATATATTTATATTACTAATTTGCATAATTAAGCCTCGTTAACAAAAGTTAAGAGACCCGGAAAGGTAAAAGATTGAACGTTGAGAAAATGCGTCCTATCCCTACGCCGGTACTATCCGGATCAGGTTCAAAGGGTCCATCCGAAGATGTCTCAGG
>MDTG01281263.1_pt1 | contig 25435 bp, 25 predicted proteins | sample 811421 | NCBI WGS metagenome assembly MDTG01 (sample SAMN05326645, study PRJNA326480) | marine metagenome | isolation source: seawater | place: Pacific Ocean: South East | collected 2011 | reverse complement strand
AATTTTAGACCAGATAATGATTAGCTATTTAAAAGATAATACTAACAGCTCAGAATTAAAAGGAGATGGAACTTATGCGAAGATAATAGACTCTAGTAAACAATTTTCAGCACATGATTTTTTCCTTAAGAATTCTTCGCTTTCCGGAAGAGGAAAAAAAAAAATGAAAAATGAAGATTCGAAATAATAAAATAATTAAAAATACTCCGTTTTCGATAATTGATATTGGATCTTTTTCTATCAGGTTAGTTGTCTACGATTCTCTGTCGGTAGCATCAAGAACATTATTCAATGAAAAAGTTATTTGTAACTTGGGTAAGGTTGTAGCGATAAATTCTAAAATAGATGGTAAAGAACTAAAATTTATGTTGGATGTTTTAGACAGATTTGTAAGTATAGCTAAATCAATGAATAGTAGTACACCTGTATTTTTAGCTACATCAGCAATTAGGATTTCTCAGAATAGATTGCAAATCGAGAAAATTATTAAAGAAAGATTTAAAGTAAAACCTAAAATTCTATCTGAGGAGGCTGAAGGTAAATTTTCAGCTCTAGGGACATTGTATAGTCATAAAAATGTAAATGGTATAGTAGGAGATTTAGGTGGTGGCAGTCTAGAATTGACTAGAGTAAATGGTGAGATAGATTTTTTAGCCTCCTTAAAACTTGGTTATTCGTTTTTGGAAAATATTGGAGATCCTTTTAGTTATTTAGTAAATGAGTATATAGCAAGAAAATTAAAAAAAATTAAAAAACATGGTCATAAAAATTTTTACGCTGTTGGAGGTTCTTTTAGAGCAATTGCGCGCTTATACATGTTTTTAAAAGAAATAAATTTAAAAGTTGTTCAGGATTTTTCAATTTCGTCTCAGGATATAGAAAATATTTTAAAAAAAAAATTGTTAACTAAAAATAATAATATTAATACTGATTTACTTTCAAATATAACTAAGAGCCGAAGAAATTCTTTACCTTATGCGTTAAATGTTTTAGAACAAATTGTCTTATTTTTTGATATAAAAAATATTTATTTTTCTAGTTCAGGGATTCGTGAGGGCTATATAAATAGCCTAATCAAAAAATCAGACAATAATGCGTTTATCTTTCAGATTAAAAGACTGGCAAATCAGACAATGTCGTCCTCGATGGCGGAAGGATTGTTTGAATGGTTAGAAGAAGTATCAAAATTATTCAATATAGACGATAACGTTCTTATGTCAGCTTGTTGGATATCCAATATTGCATGGGACGTACATCCTGAACATAGGAGAATGTATGGAATGGAAAGAATTTTATGGTATCCTTTTTATGGTATTACTAGAAAAGAAAGAATTGAACTAGCGTTTATAATGTATTTTAGGCATTCAAATGGAATTAAAGACAAGAATATAGAGGAATTTTATAATCAAATTGATGATGAGAAAAAAAATTCTTGTAAATTCATTGGCCAATGTTTGAGGTTAGCGCACCATATAACTGGAGGTGTTTCAACCAAGAATCTTAGACTTTGTGACTTAAAATTCAAAAAAGGTTCACTCAAGCTTATTGTTAAAGACAAACATTCAATCTTTTACGGAGAAGCAATTCCAAGAGGTTTGAAAAATGCGGCTAATGCAATTTCAGCATATAGTTCAGAGATCAAATTTATTTAGCAATAGTTACTTAATCTTTTTACTTATTCTTGATTTGTATGCTTCTAACTTATCTTGATACTCTTTTTCACTAAGATTATGCCAACCGATACATTTTCCTGTTGGTGATCTTCCACAACCACAATCGTTACTGCCATTCATTTTTAAATCTCCCATATTTTAAAAAAATAAATCGTTATCATGATATCACTTTTCAATATTAAAACAATAATTTTTGCGTATAATATTAAAATGAAAAAAATTATCGTATTTTATGACGGAAATTGCAATTTATGTAATTCAGAAATTAATCTTTATAAAAGACTAGATCATAAGAAAACTTTCAATTGGGTTGATATAAACAAAAAAGCAGTTGTTCTGAGTAATCATAATATTGATTTCGAAGATAGTTTAATGTATTTGCACGTAATCGATAAAAACGGAAAAAAAAAGATTGGTGTTGATGCTTTTATCACAATTTGGAACGAATTCAGATATTTCAAAATTCTATCTTTGTTAGTTGGAATGGCCCCACTTAAAAAATTTTCGGGATTAATTTATAATTTATGGGCAAAAAGAAGATTTAAAAAAATTAAGAATAATTGTAATATTTAGTGTTATACAATTCATGAGGGATAATTAGTTTATATGTTTGACGATTTTCTGGCTATTTTTGCTTTTGGTCCTATTTTATTGGCTGGAATTCTCCTTGTTGGTTTTAGAGTTTCAGCAAAACTTGCAATGCCATTTGTTTTTTTATTTACAGTTGGCGTTGCTTTTTTTGTTTGGCAGATGAGCATTTCAAGAATTATGGCTTCAACCATTCAAGGTTTAGTAATTACTGTTGGAATTTTATGGATTATTTTTGGAGCTATTATGCTTCTTAATACTCTTAAATACTCTGGAGCAATGCTTACTATTCGAAAAGGTTTTTCACACATTAGTTCAGATCGGAGAATTCAGGTAATACTAATTGCATGGTTATTTGGTTGTTTTATAGAAGGTGCCTCAGGTTTTGGCACACCAGCAGCGGTGGCTGCGCCACTTATGGTGGCTGTTGGGTTTCCAGCTTTGCCAGCAGTTGTTTTTGGTATGATGATTCAATCTACACCTGTTTCCTTCGGTGCTGTTGGTACTCCAATGATTGTAGGTGTTCAAGGGGGATTAGATAAAATTGCAATATCTGAAAAATTAGCACTTGTAAATGTTCAATGGGAAATGTTTTTTAATTTAATAATTTCAGAAGTTGCGATAATTCATGCAATTTGCGGAACTTTTATGCCTGTCTTGTTAATAATTATTATGACAAGATTTTTTGGAAAAAATAAATCTTGGACTGAAGGTTTATCCATATTTCCTTTTGCAATTTTTTCTGCACTTAGTTTTACACTGCCATATGTTTTATCTGGTGTTTTTTTAGGTCCAGAATTCCCTTCAATAATTGGTGGATTAACCGGATTATCAATCGTAATTTTGGCAGTAAAAAAAAATTTTTTGGTTCCAAAAGATTCTTGGGATTTTGCTCAACCCAATGATTGGCCAACATCATGGATGGGAAATATGGAAACATCACTAGAAAGTATATCTCAAAAAAAAATCAGCAATGTTTTAGCATGGTTTCCTTATATTCTACTTGCTTTCCTACTTGTTTTGTCAAGAATTTATGAACCATTATCAGATTTTTTAAAATCAATTAATTTGGAATTTAATAATATTTTTAACGAAGAAAAGATTAATGCTAGTTTGAAATTTTTGTATTTACCAGGTGGTATATTGGTGTTTGTTTGTTTAGTGACATTTATAATTCATAAAATGAAGTTTAATGAAATATTTAAGGCTGTAAACGATTCGACAAAAACAATTTTCAGTGCTGGCTTTGTTTTAATTTTTACAATACCTCTTGTAAGAATTATGATTAATTCAGGATTAAATACACAAGAAATTGTAAGCATGCCAATTGCAATGGCAGAAGGAATGGCCAAGCTCATGGGAGATTTTTATCCTTTAGTTGCACCTTTGATTGGGGCAATTGGAGCATTTCTTGCAGGATCTAATACTGTAAGTAACTTAATGTTAAGCCAGTTTCAATTTGAAACAGCAAACATATTAGGTTTGTCCAGTGCATTAATGGTTGCAGCACAAAGTGTCGGCGCAGCTTCAGGAAACATGGTTGCAATACACAACATTGTAGCAGCATCTGCAACGGTTGGTTTACTGGGAAAAGAAGGACAAATTCTTAGAATTACAATAATTCCAACAACATACTATTTAATTTTTTCTGGGCTAATAGTTTTATCTCTTTTCTATTATTTTAAAATATCAGATCCTCTATTAGATATTTGATAAAACTAAAAGTTATTGTGCAGTCCAACCACCGTCAATTATTAAACTTGTTCCCGTAATCAGTGATGAGGCTTCAGATGCCAAAAAAACAAAAGATCCCATTAATTCTTCAATCTGACCTAATCTCCCTATAGGAATTTTTGAAATAACTTCTTTTTTAAATTCTTCGTTTTTTAAAAAAGGTTCTGTAAGAGGTGTTTCTATAAAAGTTGGACATATAGAATTTACCCTAATACCTTTTGGTGCAAGTTCAACTGCTAAAGACTTAGTTAAACCTTCTAATGCAAATTTTGTGGAACAATAAATTGTCCTATTCTGTGCACCAACATGACCCATCTGAGAAGAAACATTTATTATTGATCCATTCAAACCATGTTTTAACATTTTATCAACAACCAATTTTGTAATTTCGAAGATAGATTCTACATTTAATGACATAAGATAATTTAAACTTTCACTCTTAAAGTTAACGAATTCGCATGGCTCATTTGATCCAGCGTTGTTTACCAAGATATCAAATGGACTTTCATCACTAAGAAAACTTTCAATATGTTTAATATTTGTTACATCTATAATCTTATAGTAACCTTTATACCCTTTTTCAGTAATATAATTTTGAAGAGAATCTAAATCCTTTTTTGTTCTAGAAATCATAACTACTTCTGAACCGGCTTCTGCAAGTGCAATTGATGCACCTAACCCAATCCCTTTACCAGCACCTGTGACAAGTGATCTCTTATTATCTAAACGAAAACTTGGGGTCGTAGGAAAATTCATAATCTTTTTTTATTATTCTTACGTTATTATATTTTGAACCTACAATATAGTTCTTGTTTTGCATTTATTCAAAGTTTCTTTAATTGTGTAATAAATTAATGCCAGCAAACAAGACTTTCGCTGGATGATTTGTTTTTTGTAACTATCATGTGTGAGGGCGGGAAAAATTCAATTTGAGTAATATCTGTATTTTTTTGGTTATTAGGTATTTTTATCAAGAAAAATGTATAAGAATAATCAATTGGACTATTTTTTTTTTCAATAATTCCATTACTCAAAAATTCATCTTTATTATTTTTTCTGAAAAATTTAAAAGATATTTCTTTTTTAATTTCATTATTTTCAAAATTAGGTATCGAAAACTCAAGTACTGGACCATTTTCGTCAGCACATGTGTAAACAAAATTTTTATGATCCTTCGAATAAATGGGATCATATTTCTGAAAAAATAAATAGATAAATATTAAACAAATTTTTCGCATTTCTTTATAATCAGAGTAAAATGTTTTTTATTAAAGTAAATTTGTTAAAAAACGTTTTTAATTTCATTCTTTCTATTATGCTTCATTTAAAAATAAAATAACTTTCAATAGATTAAGCAGAAGGATCTCCTGATTTAACTTTTTCTAACCAGTCGTTTATACCAATAATATCTTTTTTTTTTATTTTTTTCCTATCTTTTCTTGACAAAACGTCTTGAACGACATCGGTTTTTTTCCAACCTGCAACAGGCGTCTTTTTATTTTTCTTAGGAACATATTTAGATTCATCTATTTTTTTATATCTATGGATATATCTTGGACAATTTTGCCAATAATCAGTCAACTTCACCCTTACGATTAAATCTGCTTCAGGGTAATTTTTTAATAAAGAGTCACCTTTAGTAATTGTGGCCTCTCCATGAACACGGAGTCTATGAGGTTTCTCAAAGGAAATAAACAAAATTCCAATTTTATTATTCTGTTTTATATTTCCTAAAGACATAAACATCCCGTTTCCTTCATAACTAGGAAAAGCTAGAGAAGTTTGATCAATTACTTTAACAAATCCAGGATCTCCACCTTTATATGAAACCGTAGGTCTATTATTGTGATCTATTGTTGATAGAAAAAACATATCAACAGATTTTATGAAATCAATTGCATCTTTATCAAATTTATCTTTAACAATAATTTGATTTAACCGGTCTGCCATTTTTCTTGAATCAAACTGATCCTGGAATTCTCTATGTGACTTGCTGTACAATTTTTTCATAAATTGTACATTAGTAAATTTTAGTGAGTAATAAAAGATAAATATAAAATTGACATATGAATCGCAAAAAAATATTTTGAGTAATCAATTTTACATAGGTATGCAATGGATAAAAATTTAAAAGACTTAGTACTTAAATCTCAGGAGAAATGGTCTAATTACATTCTTAAAATTGGAGCTGCATATAAAAAAAAAGAAAATCTAGATAACTTAGTGGATGAGTTTTTAGATAAGGTTTACGCATTCGAGCATTCCGAGGTTTTGTTTAAGCCTACTCTAGCAAAAACTAATCAATTTAGATCTAAAAGAGAAGAGTTTATTTCTTATTTTCTTGGAGAAAATAAAGTTTGTCCTGAAGATAAAGGGTTTGCAATAAAGGATTGGAAGTCAATAAATTTCAAAAATTTTAAAATAATTATTAATAATGGTTACATTTTATCAATGGGAAACTATTATTTTGAGGATAGTAATAATACAGTGCTAAAAGTAGAATATACCTTTGGCTTTGTGCAAATAGGAGAAAACGAGCTTAGAATAAATTTGCATCATTCATCTCTACCATATGACAATTAAAATAAAAACGACAAAATCTTTAATTGATTTTTATCAATTAAAATTTAATATCCAGAATTTTCTGAACAAGTTAGTTTTTTTAATTTAAGATGAAGAAGAGTTAATTATTTTTTTTGAAAGTTTATTCGCACTTATGTACGCACCCTCAACTCTACTATTGATAAACCAATCACCACATACCCCAATTTTATTTTTAAAATCTACAAAATAATTTTCAGCTGGATGCTTTTCTGCCTCAACATATTTCCATTGATGAAGTTTTATGTGAGCAGAGTCAGATATTTTACGATTAACTAATTTGCTAGTTATGTTAAGTAAATGTTTTATAACTTTATCTTTTGCGGAGCTAAAATTTTTAGCTGCATAATCATAAGAAGAATTTATCAATAAACTATACTTTTTTGGTCTACACGGTTTTGAATTATTTACAGCCAGCCAGGCAATATCCGTATGTTTAATTAAAGCTGCATCGTAATCTAGATTTAATGGTTCATCTATGCCAACCATTAAGGAAAAACAACACTTCATTTTTATTCTTTCTATTAATGAATAAAAGGAAATTTTCTTTGTTATTAATTCTTTTGATTGCTCCGCAGGAAGTGTTAAAATAACCCAATTGTATTTTCCGTAACTCTTATTATTTTGATCATATAAAAACCAGCCGTCTTTTCTTTTTTCTATTTTTTCTATTTTTGTATTAACAATTATATCAATTTTCTTTGATAAATATTTTAAAATCGAGTCCATATTAGGAACTCCTACAAAAAATTTGTCTTCATTTTGTATAACTTCATTTTTTATTAATTTTATACCTTCAAAATGCGCAAGTTTAAATTTCCACGGCAAAATTATTTTTTTCGAAAGTAATTCTGAAACGAAATTCATGAAATCAGTTGTATTGATTTTAAAAAACTGTGCACCATGATCAAAAGTAAATGGAGATTCTTTTCGAGTTGACATTCTTCCTCCTACTCCCCTTGATTTTTCAAAAATATCTATATTAAATTTTTCTTTTAATTCTAGGGCAATAGTGATTCCTGATAAACCAGAACCAATGATAGCAATATTTTTTTTCAATTTTTAGTTTAAAAGATGTTTAAGTATTTTTAGTTTATTAAAAGTATAATCTAAACTTTTGTAAATCTAAATTAAATTTTACAATTACCATGGTATGATGTCTTTTTCATGAAAAAGACCTCCACTTGGACCGTCTGAGTCCAGTGTAGCTAAACGTAATGAAGTTTTATAACTGTCTTCAACTTTCATGGGTGCGTTTGGACCACCTAGCTCAGTTTTTACCCATCCAGGATGACCAGCGTTAACCTTAATATTTGTATCTTTTAATTCTAATGCTAAATGTATTGTATATGCGTTTAGAGCGGTTTTGGAAGAGTTGTATGCTAATTCCTTTGCTGGTGAAATTGGAGAATCTTTTGCTGAGTGGAGTGTCAATGAACTTAGAATTGTTGACACATTAACTATCCTTCCCGCTTTTGATTTTTTGAGTAAGGGAAGTAACATTTGAGTTAGTGAAACCACTGAAAAAAAGTTTGTTTGAAAAGTATCTTTCAAATCTTTGTCCGTGATTGTTGAGCTGTTAGTTACAAATAAATTTCCAGTTAAAAGAACTCCAGCATTATTTATTAAAATATCTAATTTTTTGTGTTTTTCTAATATATAATTGTAAATTTTTTGAGGCGCGTTTTTATCAAATGCGTCATATTGAACAAGTTCAGCATCAATATTTAGGGATCTTAATTTTTCAATTGCTCCCTTTCCTTTATTTAAATCCCTTGAACCTAGAATGACTTTAATACCCTCTTCAGCTAATTTTTTTGAAGTTTCAAATCCTATTCCTCTATTGGCTCCTGTTATAAATGCAACTTTTTCCATACTTCTTACTCCTTTTATGATTTAATTATCTTTGCTATCTCATTGGTATTTTCTAAAAAAGAAAAGTGTACTGAATTTTTAATCGTTTTAAATTTATTTAATTTTAATAGATCTTGGGTTTGTATTTTTTCAGACTCGTTTGCCCAATCTTGACTACCATAAAATAACTCCACAGGGACACTTACTTTTTTATATATGTCTTTTATGCCATTATTTTTGTTAAAATTTGATAATACATTTCTAAAATGATAAACATATCCTTTTTTTTTAAGAGAAAGACACAATAAATCTAAATAGTCATCGGTGAGTTTTTCTTTATCGAAAAAACCACCATTCATAATATTTTTCAATATAAACTTATTCTCTAAACTTGAAAAAAAATTTCCAATTACAGGTATACCGACATGGAATAATATGAATTTTGCGAAAAAATTTCCTCTTTGAATTCCTTCACCGAAATATGAGTCGAAATCGTAGGGATTAAACATAAAGATTTTTTTTACTTCTTTTGGAAGTGCAACTGAAGCACTTGCCGCTAAAGTTGCTCCAATAGATTCTCCTGCGATGGTGAGGTTGAATATTTTGAATTTCTTAATAAACTTGACAATTGAATTTGTAAAAAAATCTAGATTATAAATTGTATCTTTATTTATTGGCGAGTCACCAAAACCGGGTAGATCAATAGAGTAAACAGTAAACTTTGTTTTCAGTAAGTTTCCAAGTTTATCAGAATATTCCAATCTATTTCTAAAAGTATGAAGTAATAGAATAGGCTGACCGCTGCCTATTTTTTTGAATCTGATGTAAGTGTCATCTTCTAAATAAAATTTTTCTAAATCCATAAAATTTTTTTTTGATAAATATATATGTATATTATTATAAATTTAAATAATGGGATTTGTAAAGTTTTTTACATAGGTAGTGAAAAATTTTAGATAAATAATGGATTTAAGATATTTTCCATGAAATTGGAACGTTTTGAATTGATTAGATATGAATCGAATTTTATGAGTGTTTATGATGTTTTAATCATTGAACTAATTTTTTTAACACCTTGGTAAAGTTATGCAATTTCATTGCTGACATTCCAAAAAATATAATAATCTTATATGGAAAATGAAAAATTTTAGTTAAAATATTATTTTTTTGGTTTACAAAACTTTTTGAAATAAATAATTAATAGTCAAATGAAAGAATTATCAGTCATCATACCCACATATAATGAGATAAATAACATTCAACCTATTGTAAAATTATTAGAGCGTTCGCTAAAATCCGTAAACTTTGAACTTATTTTTGTAGATGATAATAGTCCAGACGGAACAATTAATGAGATAAAAAAAATTTCTAAAGTTAATAAGAAAGTGCGATACATTTTAAGATTTGATAAATCTGGATTGTCCTCAGCTGTAACCGATGGAATTGTAAATGCTGAATCGGAGATATGTGTTGTTATGGATGGAGACTTACAGCATGATGAAAAGATAATTCCAATAATGTATAAAAAAATTATCGATGAGAAACTTGATCTAGTCGTGGGTTCAAGATTTAAGAGAAAAAATGATAGTAATTCGTTAAATGCAAAACGCTTCCTATTCAGCAAAATAGGAAATTTGATATCTAATTCTTTGCTTATAAAAAAGTTAACAGACCCAATGAGTGGTTTTTTTATGATCAGGAGAAATATTTTTGTAAATATGATTCCTCATTTATCACAAATAGGCTTTAAAATTTTATTGGATATAATAATATCTTCTGAAAAGAAGATAAATTTTAAAGAAATAGAATTCAAATTTAGAAAAAGAAATTCTGGAGATTCAAAGCTGAATTATTTGATCTTTTGGGATTATTTCTTGATGTTAATTGACAAAAAGTTTGGAAAACTAATACCTGTAAGGTTCATATCATATTGTTTGATAGGACTTATTGGTGCCTCAATTCATATTTTTTCCTTTTTAGTGTTGTTTAAATTAATTCAACTAAATTTTTTTCATTCATATCTCCCAGCTATGCTTATCTCAATGACGTCAAACTTTTTCATTAATAATGCTTTAACATTTAGACATGATCAATTAATAAAACTAAAAGATTTAATGCGGGGTTTATTTCTATACTATATAATATGTTCGTTTGGAGCATTTTCAAATATTATGATAGCAACAAATATTTATAACTATTCCATTTTTTCAAACTTAGATTTTAATTGGATTATAGCTACTTTCACTGGACTACTCATCTCATCAGTTTGGAACTATTTGATATCATCTCGAATATCGTGGCGTATTAAAAGATAATATTTAAAACTTAATGAAAATTAAAAAAAAAATTTATGGTTTTGCTTATTTATTCTTAGTAATCTTAATATTATTTTTATCTTTACACTTTGAAGTTTATTCTAACTTACAGTTGAAAAATTTACTTTTACTCAAGGAAAAAGTTATTTTATTAAAGTATAAATATTCACATTGGCTTAGTTTTTCATTTTTTCTTTTGAGTATAGTTTGGGTTTTATTTATGGGATTTACTTTTCCATTTTTAATTATTTCTGGAATACTTTTCAATAATATTTATGGAACTTTTATATGTTTAGTAGCTTTTACTATAGGAGCAACACTAAACTTTATTGTAGCAAAACATTTTTTCAAAGAAAAAGTACAAAAATATTTTGAAAAAAATTATCCAAATCTAAGAAAAAATATTAAAAAAAATAATTTTAAATATTTTTTAATTATGAGAATTTTACCCGGAGTACCTTTTCCCATAAAAAATTTATCAGGTGTAATCTTTGACTTAAATAAAAAGACTTTTTTTTTTGCTACTTTCTTTGGAGAATTACCTCAGATTTATTTATTTCTTACTATTTTTCAAGAACTAGCAAATTCACTAAATGATTTTGGTAAAATAAAATTTAACATGCTGTATAACCTTGAGATAATATTTGCAATTTTAACATATTTGTTATTCTTTTTTGTTGCCGACCACTATAGAAAAAAATTTAAAAAAAGCCATTAATTACACAAGTTTAGATTAAAACATGTTATTAAAAATTAGGAGTCAAGATTAATTATGACGTTACGTGCTATTAATTCGAAAATTAATCTAAATTATCAGATTTTTTTTATTCTACTCGTTTTTGGGTTTTTTTTAGGTTTATTTTCTGGTCCAAAAATACCAGATGAATTACAAACTAAAAACTGTGCTAGAAACATAAATTTACCGTTAGGTCTCGGAACATCTATAAATTGTGATTCAGGTACTCAGTTAAGAGCAGCAATGGACCCAAGTCTATTGTTTGAAAAAGATAGAATTGTAAAAGGAAGAGTTTTGACGCCAACCTCTATTGAATTTACAACACCAGGAAACGCGTTTGTTGTGTGGATTTTATCAAGACCTATAGAATACGTATGGAAAAATTTTATTGCCACGAACTTTGAAAATTTTAATTATCTCGAGAATTCACTCAATAAGGCTTACGAGCTTGAAAACATAGACCAAAATATTAATGATTCCTTTCCTTCTGTTTCTAAGATGATCCCTGTTTATATAACTTTTATTTTTTACCATTTTCTTACATTACTTTTGTCATTTTATTTATTTGGAAAAATACTCAATATAAATGTTTTTAATAAAACTGAATATAGAAATCCCGCTATATGGTTGGGCGCATTAATATTCATAAACGATATTACAAAACAGTTTTTTTTCTCACCAAACTCACAAATGTTTCATATATTGGCACCGATTTTAACTATTTATTTTTTAAAAATTTTAAAAGAAAACGATTATAGCTATAAAAAACTGTTTTATTTTTCATTACTTTCAGGAATTGGAATGTTATTTTATTTTATTTTTGTAGTACCATTGCTAATTATCAGTTTATTTTTTTTATTTAAAAATAAAAAAAAATTTCTTTACAAAATTCCTCAATTAATTCCTGTAGGATTTCTTTTTATAACACCATTTATATTTTATCTAATTTTAGTTAAAAGTTTTGTACCTGAAGTAGATATTTATTTTCATGATGTAAGCCAAAATAATCCAGGGTTTGTTATTCTTAAAAAATTTAAAGAAGGCGGTGTAATTAGTCTTCTAAATTCTTTTTTTTATTTTTATTCATGTCTTTGGTACAAAATTTTGAGACATTCTTTTATTGTGCCACTATTATTTATAGTGGGTTTGTTATATTTTTATAAAAAGAGCATTAATTATAGGATTTTCATTGAACCTTTTGCATTTTCAATAATCTTAACAGTCTTAATAAATTTATATTCTCTTATGGAGTGTAGGTTACTTACAGCTGTGTCCATCAGTTTTCTTCCTGGGATTGGGTATTTATGTAAAAAACACATCAAGATAGAAAATTTAAGAAAAACACAGGTAACTTTTATCAGTATTTTATTCTTATATGCAACTTTTTCAATTGTAAAGACATCCCCATTGGGTTTCTCAAATGAATTTAGTGAATACACTATTGCTAAATAATATTTTATTTTTTTCCAGATTTTTTTAAATTCTTAAGTTCTAAAAACTTAAATATTTTTTACTTCATTATGACTTTCTACTATGATAAATTTGCCTTCAAAAATGTATGAATATTAGTAAAAATTTTCTATCAGTCTTTTCAATTAATTCAAAATTTAACATTTATTTAATATTTTTAATCGGGGTTTTTGCACGGCTTATCTTTTTGTATTGCAACACTTTGCTAGATATTACGAATGTTTGGCCTTCTATTTCAAGAGAAAGTTTAGAAGGCGCTAATAAGGGTATATTAGGTAAAATATTAGACGGTAGCGCTTATAAATCTGGAAATTATAATGAAAAATTCATTGCGGGCCATGAAAGAGGATTATTTTATTTACATTCTGCATTCGCTTATATATTTGATCAATCGAAACATTTGTATGTTCAAATTACAAATTTATTAATAGATTCATCAATGATATTTGTAATTTTTTATATTGCTAAAAAATTACAAAATATAAATTTTGGATTAATATGTTCTTTTATTTATGCCTTGTTTTTACCTCAAATATATGTCGCCACCCAACCTACGTACGACTGCTATTTAACTTTTTCTCTGCTTTTGATGATATTCCTAACATTAAAATTATTTAATGAAAAAAAAAATTACTTATCAATATTCTTTATTTTTTTCACTCTTTTTATTTTCAATGAATTTAGATCGGTAACAGCTTTTTATGGAATCTTTTCAACTCTGTTTTTATTTTTTATTCTTAAAACTCCAACAGAAAAAAGAAAACTATTTTTTTTTTTTTCTGTTTCAGTTTTAGCGTTTGTATTATCATCTTCGATAAACTATAAATTAAGAGGAGAGTTTCAACCTATTAGATCAAGTGCAGGTCACCAATTCTTTTCAGGTTTATCCCAATTCGATATTTCAGGAATTGGTCCAGGGGGTGATTCAGCATCCTCAAGATATTATGAAGAAAAAGCTGGCAAAAAACCTGATCATGTTATGTCAGACGCTTACAATGATTTTCTTGAAAAGGAAGCCGTAAAGTACGTTACTGATAACCCTGTAATTTATTTAAGAATTTGTTTGCACAGAATAGTTAAAATTATTTTCCCTAATATAATGGCATCTTTTATTGCTGATGATACAGCTTATTGGTATCAAATAATGAAAGATCACACGAACGAAAGAGAAATTTATTACTCTGAAAATGGCAGGTTTACTTTTAAAGGACTAAAATTTTTGATGACTCAAGAACCTTTTCATTATTCTTTTACATTCTTTTTACGAGTTGGCTTAATGATATTATTTCCATTTTGTATTTTGTCAGTTTATAAAGATAGAAAAAAAATTAATACACTTATTTCTAGTATTCCGCTGTTTTATTTTTTAGTATTCCTTACTCCATTATCTGTAAAACCGATTCTTTTGAATTCTTTGTATGCGTCACAAATACCTCTTATTCTTTCAGGATTAATTTTAACAATATCTCACATAAGAAAAAAAAATGAAAAATAACGATATATTAGAAGAAATTTTAAAAAATAAAAAAAGTTTATATAATGAAATAAAAATTAGGTTTGAAGAATCAAAATTTGGTATTGACATGGTTTCACCTTTTTTAAACAAACTAAAACCAAGCAGTAATATTCTTGAAATAGGTTCAGGTCCTTGTTTATTATTATCAAAAATAACTGAAAAATATCCCAAATTAAATATAAATGGAATTGAACCAATTGGTGAAGGATTTGAACTTTTTGACACAATACTAAAAATTCTTAAAAAAAAGCAAAAAAAAATAAATTTGTTTAGAGGAAAATTCGAGGATTATAATGAAAAAAAAATTTTTGATTTAATTTTTTCTGTTAATGTTTTGGAGCATGTTGAAAACTGGGAGAGATATTTTGATTTTTTAAAAAAATTTTTATCCAAAAATGGAATCGCACTCATCTATTGTCCGAATTACGGCTTTCCTTATGATTGTCATTTTAGGATACCAATGTTAATAAATAAAAAGTTAACATTTAAGTTATTTAAAAATAAAATTGAAGAAATTGAAAAAAAAAATAATTGGGTGGGATTGTGGAAAAGTATAAATTGTGTAAATTACAAACAAATTAAGCAATATTGTAATAACATTGATCTTAATGTTGTGAGCCATCCTGAAATTAATACTATATTACTGGAAAGATTGGATGTAGATGAAGAATTTAGAAAAAGGCAAAACGTTTTCAGATTACCTGGAAAATTATTAAGAAAAACTCGTATATTGAAAATCATATATAAAATTGAATGGTTTCATAAATATTTACCTTTTATGTTTTTAGAAATAAGAAAATTTTAAAGATATATTTTTTTTTTAAAACTTGCTGGAGTTTAAAACAATCGTTGATTAAAAAATACAAAATTCGATACATGTTAATGAACTAGAAGAAATATAAAAATGCAATATCCAAAGGTATTAATTATAAGTGAATTTAGTTTTAATTCTAACTCTGGAACTGGGTTATTATTTAAAAATCTGTTTGATGGATATCCTAAAAATAGAATTGGGCTAATACATGAAGATGTAAATTTTTATGATTCGAATCTAGGTTTATCAATATGTTTAAAAAATAAGAATAAATTTGTAAATATCTTAATAAAATTTATTCCTAATAAAATAAAACATATTTTTAAATCCATTATTTTCAATGTGAGAAAAAAAATAAATAAAACCAAAGATATTGATATTAACTGTTACCATAAAAATAATATTTACAAATTTAAACCCGATATCATTTATACAATTTTAGGCAACATAGAATTGATGCATTATATAAAAGATGTTCATGAATGTTTAAGATCTCCGTTAATCATACACATTATGGATAATTGGATTGGTCTTATAAACAAAGGAGAAATAGAAAAAAAAAAACTTCTGGAGTACTTTGTCAATTCTGCAGCTAGCAGAATTGCTATTAATAATAAAATGGCTAAAGTATATGGGTTAAGATTTAAAAAAAAATTTAATGTTCTTCATAATTCTCTTGATAGAAAGAAAGTAAAACAAATAAATAATTCTAATAAATTTAAAATTATTAGATATGTGGGGTCTGTTTTTGAAAATGCTCAACTTGATTCATTAATAAAAATTTCACAGTCAGTGACTTTTTTAAACAAGCAAAAAAAAGAAATTATATTTGAAATTTATTTACCAGATTATCAATTGAAATCATTCAAATCAAAGTTTCCTAATCATCGAAATATTAAATTAAAATTAAATAAGTTTGATGATGATGAATATTTTAATTTAATTAGTAATACAAATCTTCTAATTTTAGCTTCAAATTTTGACGATAAATCTATTAATTATTATAAGTATAGTTGGCCAGCAAAAATGCCTTCATATTTAATGTCTAAAGTGCCCATTTTTATATTAGGACCAACAGATATATTTTTTATTTCAGAAGCAAAAAAAAAGAAGTGGGCCTATGTTTGTAAAGATAATGAAATAAAAAAAGTTCAAGAATCACTTATGAAAATTTTATATGATGATAGGATTAAAGAAGAGTTTGTTAAAAATGCTATAAATGAGTCAAAAAAATTCGAGCTAAAACTGATGAAAAAAAAATTTCATAAAATTCTAACTCAGTTAAATTAAGTATTATTAAACTATTTTTATTAACACAAAATGAAATGTTAAAAACATATTTTCAAACAAACTAATAATTTCGTTACTCGACTGAAAAGTATTATTATGAAAAACTTTCAACAGATTTTATATATTTTCTTTTTATTAATTTCGCGATGAAGCCGTAAAGTATTTAAAAAAACCACAACGACAATATTGTTGTAGTTTACTTATTTGAATCTAAAGTTATCAAAAATATTAAAAGTAAATATCTGACCTTACAATAAAATATTGTAGAAATAACAAGGAAAGGTTTTTAGTTTTATTTATTTGATAACTCTATGAAAGTTAAAAAAATAATTCTGATATAAAAAAAAAAAGATTCTAATTCTATAATTATAAATTAATTTTCTATAATGGCATCTGTTTTAAATTGAGAGAAATATTATTTAAAATAAGCACTCCCCACAGTTTTGTAAAATTTATCATTCCAGTGGCATCAATTTATTTGTTATTAGAATTTTTTTGAAAAAAGTTAATATTAAAACAAAAACTTAATATTTGATCTTTTTAAAATAATTTTTTTAATCTCTCTTAAAATATTAGTAGGGAGGTAAAGATTACTTAGGTTATAATGTTGATGAACTTTTATGAAGCTTGCAATATTTTTCTTAATACATTTTAAGTACGGTTTGTAAAAAAAATTATACTGTTGATCATTAATCAATTGAAATCCAGGATATAAATCGAAAATCATACTATTTATAATTTTTAATCCTTGGAAATGGTATAAAATGCATTTATCATTTGTGATATCAAAACTATCAACATTCCACGGTCCTAAGTTGAGCCCCTTATTTTGACAAATAAAAACATTTTTCATTTTTTCATAGATGTCATCGAAATATTTTTGATCTCCTAAAATTCCTTTTTGGTAATTGACTGAACAATCATCAATACACTTTTTCATCCACCAATTTAAAATTAATTTAGAATTTTTTGAATTTTTAAAAAATAAACAACCTGCATTAAATCTACCTAATGCATCTAAATTGGCATTTTTTTCTTTAAATTTCTCTGAAAAATCATGTGGAGTTAGTATTAAGTCATACATATAATTAATATCTAAATAATTTTCTGTCGAACTAAAAAAGAAAGTGTCAGCATCTACATAAATTAAAAAATCAAGATCATTAAATTTGTTTATAGCATAATTACAAAAGATCGACTTTAAGGTCCAATAGAATTCTTTCTGTGGTCTATTATTTTTGATAGTATGAATTTTTTTTTGGTCTAAGTTTTTAGTGGATATAATTAAAGTTTTCTTAAATTTAAATAAACTTATTAGTTTAACAGACCTTTCATTAAGACAGGCAAAAATAAAAAAAGAATGGTTATTATACTTTCTAAATGAATAATATAATGTTAAAGCTTGAATAAGTTTTTTTTCTTCAAAGATAGTAATGTAATAATTTTTCATCTTAATATGTAATTCTTTTTCCTATTCTATTAAGAATACCATACGAGCTTTGATGTCTTTTTAACCATTGTTGATTTTTTAAGTACCAATTTATAGTTATCGACATAGCTTCCTCAAAAGTGAACTTAGGTTTCCAGTTAGTATGAATTTGAATTTTTTTTGAATTTACGTTGTATCTTAAATCATGCGCAGGACGATCAGATACAAACTTTATGTGATCAAGGGAATTTATTTTTTTATTATTTAACTTTTCAAGGATTAGTCTTGCTACATGAATATTTGTAATTTGCTCACCACTACCTATGTTGTAAGATTCGCCAATTTTTCCTTTAACAATAAGAGAAATTATTCCCTCTATACAATCCTTTACATAAATCCATTCTCTTACGTTTTTTCCCGTTCCATAGATTGTTAATTTTTCTTTTAGAAGAGTTTTAAATATCATTAATGGTATAAATTTCTCAGGATATTGTCTTGGTCCAAAATTATTAGTTGGATAAACAGTTATACATGGCAAACCGTATGTTTTATGCCAAGATTTTACTATAAGATCTGCAGAAGCTTTTGAGGAGGAATATGGAGATGAGGGATTAAATGGATCATTTTCCTTTTTCGCTCTTTCTAAATAGTTCAGAGAACCATAAACCTCATCAGTAGAAACTTGTAAAAAAATAAAATCTTTTTTTGCTCTTTTTTTATTCCAATAGTTGAGAGATACCTCTAGTAAATTACCAACCCCGAGGATATTGGTTTTTAAAAAAACTTGCGGATTTTCTATTGATCTATCAACATGAGTCTCTGCTGCAAAATTTATTACTATGTGTGGTTTGAAGTAATCAAATATTTCATTTAATTTTTTTTTATTATTAATATTCACTTTTATAAACTTATAATTTTTATCAATTTTATCTTTTTTACCTTTATTCGCAGCATAAGATAAATTATCCAAATTAATGATTTTTGCTCCTAGTTTTTTTATAGAATCTATAAAATGAGATCCAATGAAACCGCTTCCTCCGGTTACGACTATGTTTTTATTTTTAATTAACATAAACTTTCCGCGTAAAGATATAAGTCTCTTTTTATAACTTTTTTGGGGGATGCCAAAGATAAAAATTTATTTATATTCTGTTTTTTTTGAAGATTTTATGAATTCAATGAATTGATTAAAAGTATTTATAGTTCGATCAAAGATCTTTAATCTGCTAGTTTTTATTTGGAGTTAGTTCACTTAATTTAAATTTCTAGCTAACAACTAAACTATTTTATTCATAATCATTGTAGACTTTTTCTAAATATTTTTTGTAATCACAAATTGGATAGGTACTTAAAATATTTAATAATTGTATTTTATTTATAAAACCTTTTCTAATAGCTATTTCTTCTAAACAGCCAATCTTTAAACCTTGCCTTTTTTCGATAATCTCTATAAATTTGCCAGCCTCTATCAATGAGGAAGGAGTTCCCGTGTCTAGCCAACAAAATCCTCTTGGAAGTAGTTGGTGATTGAGTTTTTTCTTTCTAAAATATTTAAATAAAAGATCAACTACTTCAATTTCATTTCTTCGAGAAGGCTTTAAATTTTCAGCTAAATAACTTACATCTTTATCAAATATGTAAAGACCAGTTATAGCAAGATTACTTTTTGGTTTTTTTGGTTTTTCTTCAATAGATAAGACATTGTTGTTTCCATCGATTTCTACTATTCCAAAATCATTAGGGTTGACAACCTCGTATGAAAAAATAGTGGCTCCCGAATTTTTTTGCGATTTTAAAATCAATGAGGTAAGACCATGACTGTAAAAAATATTATCACCCAAAACTAACATTACTTTTGAATTTTTAATAAACTCCTTACATAAAATAAATGCATCTGGGATGCCTTTAGGAACTTTTTGAACAAAATAATTTATATTTATGCCTAGTTTTGAACCATCACCTAATAGTTCAAAATATTTTTCTTTATCCTCTTCAGTTGTAATAATTGCAATATCTTTGATTTTTGCGAGGAGAAGAACAGACAGAGAATAATAAATCATTGGTTTATCGAAAATTGGTAAAAGTTGTTTAGATACTACTTTCGTTAAAGGATGAAGCCTAGAACCAGTTCCGCCTGAAAGAACAATACCCTTCAATATCTTACTCCTGAATTATGTTAGAAACAGTTTTATCTTTATTTAAATTGGGAATCATTTTTTTTAGATTTTCTTAATTCATATCAGTTAATTTATTGGTATTTTACAATATTTGATTAGGAAACTCATCTTTTTTTTGATATTTAAGCAGATGTTAATTAGAGATATTTTTATATATGGTTTGAGAAGGGGTGCTATCAAAAATTAAGTCATTTCTCATTAAATTTTGAATAAATTTTTTGGTTCTCTTAAGTGCATAACGCTCCTAATATTAGTCGAGGGAACAAGCACTAAAGTTCAAATTCTATTTATTCTTTTTTCATTTTAATCCCTGTTTATTTTGATTTTTAAAATATTCATTATCACTTTTGCATCACTATATTTTTTTGCAACACTTCTTCAGCATGCTTTAATTTAATGTTCTTGATATCTAAATTTTGTTACAATTTTTTTTCATAAAATATTTCATTAATGGAATAAGATATCTAATTTTTGACTCTTTAAATAATATGATTAATATTGAATTTAACAATTAACTTAGATCATAAAAATGAACTTTAAACCTGCACCAATTATAGAAAATGAACAACAGAGACTAAAAGCGGTTGATAGAACAGGGGTAATGTATCTAGATCAAGATGATTTATATGAAATATTTTGTTTTCTTGCAAAAGAAATTACTGGTTGTGCTTTAAGTTGGACAGGTTTAATTGATGACAAACATCAATATTGTTTAGCAAATGATGGGTTGCCCAAAGAGTTAGGAAAAATTTTGCCAAGGCATCAAACCTTTTGTCAATATGCTCTATCAAGAACCGAACCTCTAATAGTTGAAGATATGCAGAAAGACAAAAGATTTAAGTATCATTCATTAGTTAAAGACGGTTTTATAAAGTTTTATGCAGGTTTCCCAATTGTAACTGGTGATGGCTATACTTTAGGAACATTATGTGTAAGTGACAGTGAAGTTAAAAAGTTGTCGAAAAAAAAAATCCAATTAATGATTGGCTTGACAGCTAAATTAGCATACCAACTTCAAATACAAGAAAATTTTAGAAATAAGAATGCGGAAAATTTGATAGTTATTTTAGAAAAAATATCAAAAAAAATTGATAAAATTTCGACTCAAGAAACTAAAGTTATTTTAAAATTCTTCTTAAATCAAACCTTAAGTTGTGCTGAAAATAAATTACTTGTTGAAAAAAAAATAGCTAATAAATTTGGTAATGACTTGAAAATTACAGCATTTGGAAATCTTCTTAAGAATGATCTTTCACTTAATACCGGAGTGTTAAAAAGAGTTAAAAATATGACATCAAAAAATTATAATTTGACAAAAATGTTTGAAGAAATCAGTGGTACTTAATGTTTGGTAAAGTTTTAAATTTTAGATTTTCCACAGTAAGCGAAGCTAAAATAGCAGCTTCCTTTTGTTCTGAAAATTTTGGATCGAAAATTTCTGAATATGATATTATTGGTTTAAATATTATAATTGGTCAGTCAGGTGACTTGAATGTTTTGTTTAAGTTTAGCAATGCAGATTCATTAAAACATTTTGAAGAGAATTATAAAAACATAATTACTGATTTAAAAAAAAGTTTTACATTTAAAGAAAATAATTTTGTTGGTGTCTGTGCATATTCGTTTGAAAAAGAAGCTACGGTTACGGTAACATAATTTTTTATAGTATTCCCATGTTCGACTCGAACGGAAATGAATCGAAGTTCAACGGATTTTGAAACAGTTATGTTGGTTTGTGAATGATTACTTTAAAACGAAAAAATTATTTATCATACTTTGACATTATAATTTCCAAAATGTGCAAGATAAATCGAATTTGTTAAACTAATCCCTTCAAGAATTGAGAGGATGTTATTTGCTAAAAAATTATGAAAAGAAAAGTTGAGGAGACTTACATATCTGCAACAAGCCGTCAAAAATTATTTTGACGAAATGGCTAGATATGCAGTTCATTTACCCTATTCAAATGAACGTGGATACTTTTTCAAAAGTTGAATTAAAAATTATCAAAATGATTTATTTACATACCAAATGAGAGATTGATCAAATGACTTTGAATTAAGACCTTTTAAATATGCAACTGTTAAATCGAATTCAAACGAAGTATCTTTCTGAAAAGTTTTTTTCAATCCAACTCCATATTGATGTTTCTGATTAGTATATGTGCTAAACTTTGAAACTTCTCCAAAATTGCTAGTTCCTGCAATTGCTAAATGAACGTCGGACACAATTGGTCTTTTAAAATAAATTAACGGAAAGTATTTTAGAACTGTATTTTTTGATCTAACTCCGTTAATATTTTTATAGAAACCAAAACTATTGTTAAAAATAAAATATTTGAATTTATTTTGAAATAGAAATTTATATTCTATTTGGTCTGAGTTGTTTTTCTCAGTAGCAAAGTTGAATGAAAAAAAAGTAGAAAACAAAAAAGTTTTTTTATTTACGATGTTAAACTTATTTTGAAATTTTATTGTTGGGATTGCCAATGAATTATTTTTTAAATCAGCAATGTGAATTTCAATGTCTGTTTCATGCATTTTATTCCAACCTTTTCCAAATTCTAATACCTGATGATAAGTCTCGTGATTATTTTTTTCTCTATCAATATTTATATGACCTCTCCATTCAAAGAAAATATTTCTTATTTCTGGTGATTCAGAAAACTTTATTATTGGATTATCAATTTTGTGATGAGATATTAGAATATTAGGAAAACTTAAGTATATTAGTATGATCAAAACGGAAAATATTTTCATAAACTTTTTTAATAAGTTAACTAAAACAAATAATATTTAATATTGAAATAAAATGATGAAATCATCAAACAATTTAAAAATTATTCTTGCTTGTGTTTGTTCTACTCTTATAGCCATAGGTTTTGGAAGATTTATTTACACACCGATATTACCTAATATGCAAAATGACTTAGACCTTAATTCAACAACCATGGGGTTGATTTCTTCATATAATTATTTTGGGTATCTTATTGGTTCTATTATTCCAATAATTTGGAAATTTAGTAACTTTAGAAGTACAATTATATTTTCTTCGATATGTTCTGTAATTTCAATTTATGTTATGGGTTTGACTACAGATTTAAAAATTTTCTTTTTTTTAAGATTTTTATGCGGAATATCAAGTGCAATTGGTTTTGTATCCACAATTTCATTTATGTTCAATTTCTTTAAAGATTTTAAAAACAAAACTTTGCAACTTTATCATTTTTGTGGAATTGGTCTTGGTATAGTTATCGGAACTGTAACTGTTTGGATTATTTCAATTGCATATCCTTTTTGGAATCACCAATGGTTTTTTATTGGTTTTTTAGGGATTTTATTATGTATGCCTATAATTATTTTTCTTCCAAAAAAATTATTTTTAATAGATGATGCAAGTAATTCTACTAAAAGTAAATTTAAAACAGACTTTATTACTATATCATCTGGCTATTTTTTCTTTGGTGTTGGTTACATAATTTTTGGAACATTTATAAGTGCAATAGCCAAGAACTCATTTGAAATTACTTCATATCAATATCTTTCATGGATAGTTGTAGGTATTTTTGCAATTCCATCAGTTATAATTTGGGACTGGATATCAAAAAAAATTAGCATAGATTTTTTGTTATTTTTTTCTTGTGCAACAGTTGCTTTTGGAGTCTTCCTATTATTTTTTAACAATAATTTACATTTTTTTTTAATTTCATGTATGCTTTATGGTTTAGGAGTTCCAGGTTCAGTTGCGTTAGTACTTGTTGAGGGAAAAAAAAGGTTCATTGGAAATGTTAATATATCAGTTGCTGTCATGACTACAGCATTTAGCATTGGGCAAATATTGGGTCCATACATATCGGGTATTATTATTGATTTAGAAAATGACTATAAAGGTTCAATTTTTTTAGCCATTATTTGTTTAATTTTGTCAAGTATTTTGATGATAAGCCCAAATAGGTTTAAAAAAATTTAATGACACCCTTAGCCCAAATTGAAAGGGCATGAAAAGAAGTTCAATAGATTTTGAATTTGTTGTTTTATGGTAAAACCAATTACATCATTGGCTCTCATTGGTTGTATTAATGGCTTATATAAATATTTTTCAAGATCTTTTAGATTATCCCTAAATAATGTTAAATAATCATCCTAGAAATCAATGGGAGTAGGTAGGTTTAGGTTTTTAAGTAAAATTAATAAAGTTGTCTTGATTAACAATTACTTTTTTTTAAATGTTAAAACGCACATAATCATTACTGAAATTAGCTAAAATATTTTTATCTGAATCGTATAAACAAAATTGTTTAAAGGTATTTAGCAAAAAACATACGTTTCTCTTTTTATAGTTTTTAGGAGGATCGAAAATTAGTCCAGTGGCAGAATTTGTTTTTTCCTCATATTCTTTTTCATATATTTTGAATATTTCACAATTGTTTAAATACAAAGTAGTAGCTGGAATCTCATAACCTGCTTTTAATTCTATTGGCGAACGATCTTGATGATTTTTTGTCCATTTATACCCAGTTGCATCCCTCTCATCCAATGAGAAATTCTTAGACTTTTTTACAATAAATGAATTTTCAATACCCAAAAGTGAAATCATTTTACCTTTTTTGCAATCAAACCCAGCATATATTAACATCTGTAAAAAAACAGGTAAAATTGTGCACAATATATGTCCTTCAACAAATCTTTCCGCAGGATGTTTTGGAGCTGATATAATTAAATCCCCTTCATCTTTGAGAGAATCAAAAATTTTATCAAGAAAGAATCCTGGGTTTCTCTGGTGTTCTAAAACATGAGAACAAAAAATTAAATCATATTTTTTTTTAAATTCATGACTATTAAAATCTCCTATGAATTCGGTATTTTTTTCATATTTATCAATTATATCAACAGATAGGCCATGTGACCTCATAATACTTGTATGAGCACCTAAAGAACCACCAATATCTAATGCGATGAAATTATTTTTGAAGGTTTTTTTTGAAACTAAATATTCTAGTAATGCAATACCACTCCAATCTAATTTAAAATCTTCAGTCATGTTGTAAATCAGCAAATACTATACCAAAACTATAAAACGGTACCTTAGTTCGACTCGAACGGACATGAACCGAAGTTCAACGGATTTTGAATCCGTTCCGTTCTTCTGTGAGTCAATGTTAGTATGGGTTTCAAATTTACTAACACACGCATTAACACAATTTGTATATTTAATTTACCAATGGAATAGAAATTGCTT